>JABLTK010018271.1_pt1 | contig 28058 bp, 48 predicted proteins | sample 7160131 | NCBI WGS metagenome assembly JABLTK01 (sample SAMN14651221, study PRJNA627086) | human gut metagenome | isolation source: feces | host: Homo sapiens
ATCTTGCTTGAGTATGTTTGTTAGTCATCATCCATTTTCCCGGGCTTCGAGTTCTCGAATAGTCTGAACAGTCTCTTGAGGCATCTTTGTTGAGTTTGATTCCTCTTACGAGATGTGGTGTTTTTTTGTCATTCCTAAAATTTCAATGCCCTCATAATCGAGAACCGCGGAACTTTCTAACTTTCTGCCGTTTTCTTCTCTTCAGCAAATCAAAACAAAGGATGGAAAACGCACAGGATCAGGCAAAGGAAGAGGTGAATGTGGACTTCGGTGAGGATGCTCCTCAGAATGAACCTGAACTTAGTCTTGAAAGTCTCGACAAACTCGCTGAAAACATTGATGCGGAGCAGAATGATGATCTCCAAAAGGTGAAGGAGATGGCAGCCGAGGTAATTCTAGTTGGAGAAAGTCATTGTTAGAATAATGAGAAGATCAATGCTGTGGTTCAGCTCCCCACTGACAGAGACAATATTGACGAACGAAGCATTTTTGTCAAGCAAGTGGATTACGGTGTGACTCCTCAAGAGTTGATGGAGTATTTCTCAACTTGTGGAAGTATCACTCGTATTAAAATTCTTACAACGAAGCAGGGAGTTCCTAAAGGGTTGATATGGATTGATATTCTTATGAATAGAGCTGCTTATATCGAGTTCGCTGATCCCGAGTCCGTGAAGTCTGCCCTTATGTTTTCAGGGAACTCGTTCCATGATAGAACGTTGGTAGTTGAACCAAAGCGAAAGAATATTCCTCGACATTTTTTGCATCGGGGAAGAGGCCGTGGTCGTGGTGGATATCATCGTGGCGCTTATCGTTCTTACTAATTCTCTTTGTTTATTTGACATGTTTCTTGTGTAAGTTAACTAGCTCCATATTCTTAATGACAAACAAGTAGCTCATACACCAATATTATTAGGTCGTGGAACTGGTGTTGCCTTGACCTGTGTGGTTGTCACTGTTGCTGGACCTCTCCCCTTATTTGGAGGGATCACCACCAATGCAGTATCACAACCCATACGCACAACAGGAAGAAGAACTGGTTGACCAGGATTGCGATCAGGCATTTGAACATACATGGCTTCTGGGAACGAATCTGGGTCTATATATCACGAACAATAACCTGTATAGACTCGTATTATAAGGAACGGCCATTACAACACAAGGAGCAGGATAGAGCAACGCAATCTGAGATGCATTCTGTGCAGAGACTACTGAAGGAGTTTGTGGCGCTGTATTTGCAGTTCCTGCAGAGGCTGCGTTTGGATTTCCAAAGATATACCCTTTTGCTAAATAACTCAGTTTGTTGACAGGAATTTGAAGTTTGCCAATCTTTACATTTGATATCACATCAACATCTGCTAAAGAACTGTTCGCATCCACATTGCTCACAATTCCCGTATAGGAAACAGCCTACGCATTATACAAGAGATATAACTGTTACATCTGTAATAAAACTAACTAAATCGCCATTCTCGATAGGAATACTTGTTGTAGTATTCACTACATATTAGATACTTCCAACACAATCAAACTCCTTCTTTCAACAAACTGAAATGATCCATGCTTCAACTCAATCTGTTTGTGTGTATTAAGAATCGTAGCCAGTACACTTGAAACACTAGCTGAATCCACAACAGCCTGATACACTTGACCCTATAAGTCATACCAACTAACAAATAAACTCACTTGGCTTGAAAACTGGATGCGATCACCTTTACTGGCATATTGATTCCATTTGTTGTCGATACTACTATAGGTAAACATGGCACACATGATTGAATTGTTGAAAACCTTGTATTTGTTGAGTTCACAAAATTATCCACTATTTTGGCATCATAATCGACTTGTTTGAAATGATCTTTATATAACGTATGCTCTCTGAAACCCAATGGATCTGGATAGTACATGCAGTTTCAATCTGTCTTATGCATTCTTTTATACATGGGATAACAAGGGTTAAAAAGGAGATATCGTGAATGAAGAACCATGTACACAAGAAATTTTCCGATATTCATGTCACTTGTCAAAACCATTGACAGAGTTTTGACAAGTCCGTATTATTATCTTGTTTCTGTAATGAACGAGTGTTACCAGTCGTGGCAATCCCTTTGTGAGGCAAATCGGATCCACTGGGAAGATGTATGTCAAGACGGAATGCAACCAGATGCTTGCATGTATCCGACTGAAGAACTCTATCCGGAATATGAGAAAGCATGGAAAGCGTGTGAAGAGCTCGTTTCTAACTCTCAAGATCGTGAGTACTTGTATGACAAGACTGAGTTATCTGCTCTTTTTCTATTAGAGGAATCTTCAAATGTGAATGTACTTTATTTCCGAGACTCATGACTGTAGCTCTCCATTCTGAAGACGATTGAAACTGATGTGTTGTTCATAGCCAAAGTCATGACTACACCAATAGCCTTCACTCGATTCATTTCGCTACTAACAAAAATGGAAGCACTTCTTGTTCTGTTTCTAGGAAACTCCCATTCGGAGATTCGCTTCTTTGCTACAGTGATGCTGAACATTCTGTAGAATTTTCATGGTTGTTTTACTCTAGGTTTGACGGTCATGACTGGCAACTGAATAGTCCTCTCCCTGTAACAGTCACAGAAGTGGGAAAGAATGTTGATTTCTTGATTTCGATTGAAGAAGACCAGCTCTCAAGTGATTGGATCTTGCTCTATTCTTCTTCCTTTTCTTTTAAGGATGTAGCTAGTGATGTTTTGGCTCCTCGAATCATTACGCGACATCAGTTGATGATATCTCCTGATAATCGGTACAAGCAATTCGGTAGCTTCATTATAGACATCGTCTGATTCCATCTATCCCATTCAAGCCATTTCAGAACCCTGGATTCTATGATTGGTGTGTTTTGAAATCCAGTACAACAGAGATGATTTCAAAGGGTCGTTTCATCGTGTTTCCTGAGAATACAAGTCATCACCAGTTCTATGAGGTATTCTTCATGTGTTTTTAGGACGTAGATTCCCTCTGATCTCGAAATTACATTGAGAAAGTCGTCTTCTTGTCAATCTACGTTTTCTTTGCTCAACTCACTTATTCCATCCTTGAAAGAGAAGGGAGTGACAATTGTATCTTTGTCTCCTTCTATGGCACATACATCACTATCACTCCAAGCTACACCTGTTGAAGGAGAGAGCAGTTCTGAAGAGATTGGAATGCGATTGGGTCTAAGCTCAGTGGAATCGTCACCTCTGGACACTGAAGATTCGGATGGTTTATCAGAGAATCGAGAGAGCAGCCATATAATGAATGAATTTGATGGAGTAAACTGTGGTACTCTGGAAGAGTTTCATTCCCTTCAGAACACGTAACCTAGGAATACTCAACTCATTTATAGTATGGAGAACCAATCCATGCGTCTAATGCTTCCATTAAACCCCAATGTCATTAAATATGAAGGAATGAGTATGGAGAATCTGGTAGCATATAAAGAAAATGGAGCGTATTTATGGCACCCAGGAACAGATGGAAAAGAAACTGAATGGGAAACAGAATACCTTCCTAATTATCGTTTAGTATTTCTATTCCTCATATGTGATCATAGAATGAAACATGGAATGGGATCATCACTCGGATGATTGCTTGGAATCGTGAGTATGACATTACTACTTTCTTTCTTCAGGATGGTCAGTCCTGGCCCATTATTCTTGAAGCTGATCCAACTGCTCCTTCAAAATCAGATTATTCATTGATGGAAGGAACTACAGTCCTTGAGAATGAAGAAAGTGGATACTGGACATGTGTATCTGCATTGGATAGTGGCTATCCTAATCCCTTTCTTGTCAAAATTGCACGTAAGATGAATGAAGTGAGTAAGGATATTCTGATCTGCAGTTCAGGTAGGAATGAATTCGTTGTGTAATGTAGCCTTCTGGAATCGAAGCCAGTGGATTCTTGCTAGTGGAGTATTGCCTTTCTGTAATGATATGCTTGAAGAATTGAGTAGTCTAAATGATGTTGAGATTAACAAGAGTGGTCAGATTGAGTACTTGTAAAAACACATCATTTCTATTAGGGGTAGAGATCATGTAGATGGTCCAACTGACATGTTTGAGTTTCAGAAATCGATTACCCATCTTACATCCTTCATTGAAAATGCATCACACTATGTTGTCCACTTTATCTGTTCCCAATACTCTCCATATCCCAGTATTACTCTCCATCGATCCACATGGCCTGCTGTATGTCTCTTGTTTACTCTTCCTACATTGCCTTCATGTTATTACCGAGAAGATGAAGGCAAATCTTTCAAAATTACCTCAGGAGAGGAATATGTCCTTCGTCGTTCTTGCAATCATTCGTTTGGAGAGAGTTTAGATCCAATTCCACCCATGTCAATCACTGAATCCATTGATGTTCCAGTAGCTGAGGTTATGACCTTTTCTACAAATGATGAATCGAGTAGGAGTGTTGAAATCGATAGACTGTAGAATGGGAACCACATTATGCAGCTCGATTGCATCGTAAAGGTAGGTGTCTGAATGGAAGATGAGTGATAGTCATCAACTTTCATTACGAAGCTCCCTCTTCGGTAACTGAGGTCTGTTTAGTGGGATCTTTCAACAATTGGGATACAACAAAGGATGCTATGATTATACGCAAGTCCGAAGGGAATACAAACATCTTTGAAGTGTATTTGGAATTGTATTCAGGACTCTATTACTACAAATTCTATTTACCTGGCTCTAAAACATACATTCATGATCCAATGAATCCGAATAAAGTCAGTGATCCATATGGAGGTTTCAACAGCGTCTTAGAGATTCCTGTTTGCATTTATCATGTGTTTTAAAGTAGATTCAAACTCAACTGAAACATCCTTTACTCCAAAGTGCTCAGACAAAAGCTGATGTTTGGTGGAATGATACGGATACTTCAAATCAACCTTACCACACTCTATCTTACGGTAATCTCGGAATTCTTTCAACTAAGTCAAGTGAAGTCGCATCTTCTGTGAAACGGGTAACTTCGTGGGTGCGAATAAGTTCATCCGATTCATTGGACAAGAATATTTCGACTCCATCCTATTCAATCTCCTACACCGATCTTGATAAAGTAGATGTGATGTGAAAAGGTCACTGATAGCTGGATAAACTCGAAGGTGATGTTCGTGATGCAATTGGTCCTCAGTATGGCTTTGATCTCAATCATATTGATGCACATTACCAATTTTTCCGTGATCTCCGTCAGAAATATCCCGTTCTTGTTGATGGCAGCTATATTCCTCTTCATGTATTCATGAAAATTGTTCCTGATATATAGGCTCAACCAATGACATCACGAATCCTTGCTTTTTGTCGTTATTGGAAGGATGAAATGATTGTGATCATCGTATCGTTTGAGAAGGAACCAACAACCATATCACTTCCTCTGGATGAGTTACAATTGCCTATTCATACTCTCTGTTTGTATTCTCTTCTTGTCTAATATGTAGATGGATCAGAGACTCTTTCTGGCTTGTGGAATGTTACTCATCTTCGTGATTCATCTACATGCATGGTAGGAATAGAATTCTCCATTGATTGTAGTGGTCTTCCCAGGAGTTAACTTCACGTATTTATACTCGTTCGCTTCTTCCTTTCGACTTTTCGCTCTTTCATATGACTTACAATGCCAATGTATCAGAAGAGGTATGGAAAGTCTACGTCAAACAGGGTTTTGATGATCTGGAACAGATTCTAGACACTACAAGACCTATAGGGCAGCAATTCTATGATGGAAAGCATGTGTGGAATCATCGAATGTTACGAGAAGCTGAGATCCTGAAGGAACTCCATAATAATTCAATCTTTGCTACAGTATGCAGTCTCGTTGATACCCTTGTCAATACATCAGACCCAACTTCAGTCGATCTTCAATTAGAATCCCTCAAAACATGGTTTCTGGATGTTTGTGAACAATGTTCAGGTTGGATTGAGTTTATTCAATGAAGAATAGTGAATGATGAAGCCAAACGCCAGCAGATATTTCGTGAAATTCTCTTCTACTCTTCATTTTTGTATAATAATCACACTGAAAAACATGATTCCAGCATGAACACACATCGTAATCAAGCTCTTCTTGATGCTCTTCAACGGAATTCTTCTCCTTTCATTCAGGCTGTTTATCAGCAGAATAAACTTGGACCAATTGTGATAATCACTCCAGAACTTGGAAAATGGTCTACCGTTGGAGGATTAGGTGTTATGGTAGACAATCTTTCTCGTTCTCTAGCCAATCAAGGGCAGGAAGTTATTGTTATCAGTCCTTACTATGATCGAAATCGCTATGGAGAAGTGGACTATCTGAAACGAGATGGAATATTATATGAAAGGAATCTTTCTGTTCAGATGCCACGAGGAGATGTGTTGGACGTGGGTTACCATCGTGGCTCACTGAATAACATCACTTATATCTTCTTTCATCATGCATCTACATTCATGCGACCTTATCCAAGTGGTTCTGCTGCCTTTCAGATGCATTGTAAGTGAATGTTATGGCTTTTACATCCAGGTCAAGTGTTAATGGCTTTGGCTCCTCTAACATATTGTGCAGTGAGTGGTATCACTCCCTCAATCGTCATTACTAATGACTGGCCATGTGGTTTGGTGGCTACATATGCCCGAATGTACTACAACACGACATCTTTGAAGAATGCTTCATTCTTTCATATCATTCATAATCTCGATGAGTGCTATGAAGGACGAATCTATCCAGAAGGAGATGAGAAACTGGAGAATGTGCATGGACTTCCATTGTATCTCCTTCAAGATCCCTACTGGAAATCCAACATTTTGAATCCTTCTCGTTGTGCACTCCTCTCAACAGATAATTGGGGAACTGTTAGTAATGTGTATCAAGATGATATCATGCGTTCTTCACCACTCTCTCCTTTGCTCCGTCGATTTCCTCAACCTTTCTCATCTCCCAACGGTGTTTTTGTCTATGAGAAGAAGATTAAATATTTGACGTTATCAACACGTACTCATAATACTGCCAAGTTGTATGTACAGAGGAAGTACTTTGGGATTGAAAATCTGAATATCCCTCTCTTGGTATTTGTAGGGCGAATTACCGAACAGAAGGGAGTACATTTGATATGTGAAGTAGCTGAAGAGTTGATCGTATCTCGAAATCGTAATATCCAGATTATCTTAGGAGGAATTGCGAATGAGAATGATCCATATGGAAGGTATTGTATCAACAAGATCAATCATCTCCGTACCTATTATGGAGATTGTTTCTGGGCAAATCCTTATGAGTTCTTTGTGGATGGATTTGTGTGTAATCTGGCTGCTGACTTTGGTCTAATGCCTTCACTCTTTGAACCTTGTGGAATTGTGCAAGACGAATTCTTTGCCGCTGGAACCCCTGTGATTGCTTTCAATACGGGGGGTCTGAAAGAGACAGTGAGTGATTGGATGAGCGAATCATCGACTCCCAATGGATTCTTGTTCTCAGGCTATAGTTATCGTGATTTTTTGAATACTATCAATCGTGCTTTGGGTGTATTTGCAAATAAGAGTGATTACGAACGACTTCGGGAATCCACTAGCCATACGACGATTGAAGTGGCAGAGCAGGCTAGAGATTATCTTTCAGAATTTTATCGTCTTCAGCGATGCTTACTACCTAATGTGCAGACTCCTTTTGTGTATGAGTATGAACATCGTCCTAATCAGGTTCTCTTGGTTGGAGATTTCACTGAGTGGGCAAACCATCCTATTGAAATGAATCATGATGAGACAAAGAAGTGTTTCATTGTGAGTGTGATGTTACCGGCAGGTGATTACCGGTATAAGTAGGTTTCTTTGATTTTTATAAAGAGTAGATTTCTTGTTGATGGGAATTGGACGACAAATAGTCATTTACCTTCTTTCCCTGATGAAAGTTCCAACAAGAACCATATAATAACGATTCCCGAGTGTACAAATAGTTCAGTTTCTAGAGTGATAAATGGTTTTTGATTTGTTTGTTGCAAAGAGAAGGAAGTCATTTTTTCTCGAATGGATACGACAACTCAAGTAGATATTAATGTAAAGATCTTGTTAATTGGTGACTCGAATGTGGGAAAGAGCTGGTAGTTGTTGGTGTGTTTTCTTGAGATGAAGCATATTGATGAGATTTATTGATAATCGATTCAGTGAATTATCTTCAACAATTGGTAGTTTCAAAATAAGGGAATTAGGAGATAGGGGTTGATTTCAAGAGGAAGCTGATGGAAGTAAATGGAAAGAAAGTTCGTGCTACGATCTGGGATACAGGTTTGTGTTGGAATAGTACTTGTTAGTTGTAGCTGGCCAAGAACGATTCCGTACACTTACAAGCAGTTATTATCGAGGTGCTCATGGAATTATTTTAGGTATGAGTTCATTTCAAGGAGATGATTGCTAGTGTATGACGTAACCTGTCAAAGTAGCTTTGAGAATCTGCAAACATGGCTAAGTGAGTGTGAGACTTACTGTACGGACCAGGCCGATAGTATTGTGAAGTTATTAGTTGCCAACAAAATTGACTTGGTAAGTCGCTTTGAAACCATTTCATGTAGCCAAACCGTGCAATAAGTACAAAAGATGGACAGAACTTTGCAAAACAACATGTGAGACGTGTTGAGGATTTGTTAGAAATAGGGCATGTTATATATTGAAACCAGTGCCAAAGAGAGCATTGGAGTGAATCAAGTGTTTGAAGAGCTTGTAACAAAGATTCTAGAAAATCCAGTACTTATGGAAAGTTTAGGATTCAAGGCGTCTTCAGTTGTTGTTTCACAAGTTCCTCGTGAGAGTGAAGACGGAGGTTGCTATTATTGCTAGTTCTTATTGATTGTTTGTTGAGATTCGGATCATTCTTGATTGGCTCATGTCCAAACTGCAACGCAAGCAACGTATTCAGCTTGATGAACGGGTAGCCTCAATGCGAGACAGTTCCCGGAAGCTGTATACGGAGATGCAGAGATCACTCAGTAATCTTCAGAGTATACCTTCTCCATCAATTGGTGTGTCAAAATGGATATCAACTCCTAGTCAGGCACCGTATGTAGTTCATATTACAGATCATGGTTTTGTTCCGAGTTGTATTATGGTGCGACTGAACAGTACGGTTGAGTGGATTCCAAAAGATGTAACTATACCATGGAAGATTGGACTGTATGAAGGGGATACAAAAGTGGCAGAATCAACTGATTTGGACTGTACCTCAATCTTTCAATATGTTTTTACCAAGAATGTGAATGTGATTGCTGTGAATGAGTACAAACGGGAAATGAAGATTATCATAGTTGTTGGAAATGAGTTGGAGACTCTCCGTTTTGGAGATATGGTTCGGATTGGTTGTCGTTCAGATCGTATTCTGGTTCATGATAATGATGGAAATGTTGCAGAAAGGAGCGTTTTTCTTCAAGAACAAGAAGCAGTTGATGAGTACAAATGAAAGAAGGATCTAATGTCTAGTTTGGTTGTTACTTCCTATCCGAATCGACTTTACTTCCTTTCAGCTTCTATTTGTACTATTAATCGAGGAGGAACACTGACAGTTACAATTGCAAATTCGGTAGAATTGGATTGTGAGGCTCTTCCTTTTGTCTTACTATCCGAAGAGGGTATCAAAAAGTGATTGCATTCATTATAGAAAAGAGAACATTTGATGTGAAACCAGGAAAGGACAAAACTCTAGAAATGAACAAGCAAGGTAATTATCTTCTCGAAGATGTACTTCATCACCGTCGTTTCTCTTTCCGTGTTCGAGAACCACATCGAACTGTTTGTCATCCCAAATCGAGTCAGCCTCCAGAACTGGTATCTGAAGTGGACATTCCTAAGGAGGAAGCAACAGTCAAGGATGTTCCAGACTTAGTTTCCTCACAAGCATTGCCTTCACAACAGAGGATTTCTGTTGAGAACTCTGCTACTCAAAGCCAGCTTCCTACTAATGCTTCGTCTTCTCCAACTATTGTTTCCTCGATTTCTACGGTTTCTCCAAATTTGGTTCCAATAAATCCAAGTTCTAACCACTCATCCACATTAACTCAACAACAAATAAACCCACAACGAAAAGGGAAAAAGAAACATGGAAAAGAAGCCCACATCGACCCTATTGAGAACCTAGAATCATTCAGTGTTAACGATATTGTCGCCTTTGTCGAAGGAGACAAATAGAGAAAGGGAAGAATGAAAAACGGATAAAGTAAGTGGACAAGAAGTGTAACAAATCTATTTAAGAATGAGGTTAGTTTATGGTGTTTATTGAGTATAATGGGATCCCAAGATTTGAATATGTAGAAACAATGATTATTTAGGTTCAATTCTCCTTTCATAATGAGCAAGGAGGACCGGTGTTTTTGCATTTGCAATGGAAATGCATCTGGAACAATGATATGTTGTAATAGTTGTAACAACTGGTATCATTGTGAATGGTACATATTCTCCATCCATTTCACGTTTAGTGTCGGCGTAAATGAAGATGAGGCCAAACAGATGGACAATTTTATTTGTGAATTCTGTTCGTTTGAAGATCCAAACGGTAGATGTGATCTGTTTGAATTATTACGTAGATGTTGGTGATGATGAAGAGGAGTACGTTTTTGAAAAGGAGGAATCACCAAAACGCAAGAGACTTCGAAGTACTGGCCACAAGACCTTCTCTTTTACTGGTCATTCTTTTGAATTCCAGTTAGGCATAGGTGGACTCGATGGGTTAGGTGGAGTAGTGGAGGAAATGAACGAGCGTAATGTTTTGAAGGCGATCTGCACGATTGAGCAGAAATTGCTGTTCGAGGATACTTCACCATCTATCCATTGTCCATCAAACAAGAATGAACCGACGAAAAAGGAGGTATCAGTCAGAGTTTGTATTGTCTCGTAGGATGATGACATTACGACGGTTTTGGCTTCGTATGATGAATTCAGGGCACTGCGGAATGATTTGATTAAGAAGGGTTTGATGGGCCGTCTTGTCAAACTGAAGGATCTGTCATCGTTCCGTGCACTTGACAGCGAGACGAGACGCTCCAAGCTGAGTTCGGACCTGAATGATGATATGGCCTTTTGCGTGAATAAGCTGTCTCAGTATGATCCTCCTCCTCTCAGTATTCCTATCACTGCGGACATCCGAACTTTTGACTGGAAGGCGTTGGGTCAAAAGCAGTTCGATACGACGGGAAGGTATTACGATGTCATTATGATGGATCCCCCATGGCAGTTAGCAACAGCCAACCCGACGCGAGGAGTGAATGATGAAGTTTCACCTCACTCATAGGTTGCTATTGCGTATGAGCAACTTGGCGATCATGTGATCATGAACATCCCCTTGAATCAAATCCAAAAGGATGGATATCTTTTCTTGTGGGTGATTAACGCCAAATACCGTGTGGCTCTGGATATGCTGGATCATTGGGGCTACACGTAAGAATGACCTCTATAAATGATTCTTAGTTTTGTGGATGAGATTGCATGGGTGAAGTGCAATCGCAGTAAGCGGATGGCCAAGAGTCACGGTTTCTACCTTCAACATTCCAAGGAAACGTGCTTTGTCGCCAAGATTGTAGTGTTGACGGGCTTGTTTGATGTAGGGAAATCCTCCTCCACTCACGAACTTTGGAATGGAATCGGACGTGATCTATTCGGAACGACTTGGACAAAGTCAGAAGCCTCTTGACATTTATGAGATGATTGAGCGACTTGTCCCTAATGGTTGTAATTGTAGGTGTGGTATTATTGTAGGTTACTATTTGGAGGTCTTTGGTCGTCGCAACAATTTACGAGACAACTGGATTACTATTGGTAATGAATTGTGAGATTGTTGAACATGTTTGAGTACAAACAGAGATAGATACACAGAAACTTCCATTGAAGTTTACAAACACAAAACAAAGGATTGTCAACGGAAATTCTAGGAAAAGCCAAAAAGACTATCTATCGTTGAAGATTATGTTTCTGTTTTAACACAAGGAAGTACAGTTCCCGACGAGACACAAGAATCAGATACTGTGGAAGGATCAAAGGTTGAATCACCTTGAGCACTAGAAGATGCACTTTCCTACATCTCATCTCCCCTATAAGCACATACAGGTCCACCCGGATCCATATCTACAAGGTTCTGCTTCTTGCAGGGCAGTGAGAATCCATTATTCAAACAGAACTCTTTTGATATTCCCGGAAATTCAAAAAGTGGTGGGGAGTTATTGAGTCTTTTCGAATCAAAACCGATTCCATGCAGCTGCGGATCTTGTGAAAATGTTATTCGTCTCTGTTTCGGGAGCAGGCGTCTGTTCCGAAGCGTATAGATACCTTCTGTTCCATACTGGATCCATTGACCAGGTCCAGTAGGATTCGGTTTTTCAGTTACATTATTCTGGTGTCTCTTTTCAAGGAGGGGAGGTCGACGAAACCCACTCTTGCCAAGAAAGCAGGTGTTGCCAGAAGTCCTCTTTCGATTCAAATGACGCTTTGGGCGTCCTGCTTCGAAATGTTTAGAGCTCGATTCATCACGGTCCGATTCAACCGAATAGTCCTCGTCACTATCAGGACTCTGTGTCAACTTTCGTTTACGTGTATTTGTAAACCAGTTCCGAATCTGGGTGATTGTTAGATTCGTTTCTTTCGCTAGTTGTTCCTTTTGTTGGGTTGTAGGATAAGGGTTATTCTTGTGGGTTCGAAGGAAATCCCATAAGATGTGAAGGGCACAACTTGGAAGACGATTCCGCTTCTGTCGCTTCTCCGTTTCAGGTGATCCTTCAGAACACTCACCAGAACCTTGATTGCCTGCACAATACTGTGAAAGTTCAGCAGTTTCCTCTTTCGTTTGTTCCTCACCAGAACAAACTAGATCCACTTCCGATCTCATTGATGCACAAAAGTCTTTACAACAGGTATAGATATTATGAAGAATAGCTCGTTTCTTGACAAGGAGATCGTTGTACTCGATAACACTCGCCGTAAATTCAGGTTCCATCATAGGAAAGATGCATTGATCCAGGGCAGACTTTCGGAGCACTGATAACCGGCTCATGCGGTATTCCCTGTCGCTAACGAGTCCGAGTTGCTCCTCAATGTCAGACGTGAGTTCCACGATGCGCGATGCATGGGAGTCTAGGGCAAGAGAAAGACAGTTCTTCACATCAGCTTGAGGTAGCTCAGTCATCCCTGAAAAGGAGCTTGCAGTTGACAGGGACCGTTCGTCCATCTACAGAAAATGTCAAATGATTAATACGAAGACACACTTGTCAAAAACGAAGATTCTAATCCTACTGGTCTATGGTGACATACAATGAAACGCCTGTACAACAAACAATAATCTACCTTACTTCTTCTCTAACCTCATCTTCTCCTTTTTAAGTAACAATTTCTACCAAACAACCTCACAGTGCAACAATACCTTAAACATAGCCTCAGACTCCTTTAGGGGAAATATACCATATTCTACACACCATTTGAGTGCAATAAAACTATCTGGATTCTGGTAGTACAACGATTCATAGAAAACTCGATCTCCACAACCCTATCCATCAAAAATTCACTAGAATCATACAGGGGAGGGAGTAGGTTTTGTCTGACCTGGTTTAAAGTTATTAATATCTTCTTCACTAGGATCGTTCAATGGTTCGTCACTCTCATCATTTCGTGGACTCATTCCATGATTTCCATTGTCATCATTGTTCTTAGACTCTGATTTGCGTCTACTGTTGCGTTGTGAACCTGCCTTTGTAGTCCTTTTCTTGGATTCTAGTATTCATTTGAATTCAAAAAGTTGAACTGGAACGTTTATCTTCAAATTCCTCTTCACTTGACTCCTCTTCATCCTCTTTGGTGACCTTTTTGGTTGCTGCACGTTTTCGAGTTTTAGATACTTTTGGAACCTCTTCTTTGACTTCTACAGGTTCAGTTTCTATCACTTCAAAGATCGATGACACTTCTTACTAACAGCTATATATTGTTCCACCGGCTCTAACTTCACATTTATAGGTGTTTCTGCCGCAGTATTGTCACTCTCAGTTTTCAAAGTAACTAATGTAGAGGAAATCGGCACATCGGATTCATCTTCCGATGATGACGATAGAATCATCCGTCTTGACATGATACCAGCAGCAGGAAGCAGGCGATTAGATAGTAATTGAATTCCAAAAATTGTCAAGATTTTAGTATTTCACTACTCCATGCTTGAATGAAGGACTACTATGCGATTTTGGGAGTAAGACATGATGCCAATTACGACACAATAAAAAGAGCATTTCGTCAACTCGCCTTCAATACTCATCCTGACAAAGGGTCATCAGCAGATGTATTACATGTTTTGGAGCTATAAGGAATAGAAGTTTCAGGAAGTTCATGAAGCATGGTTAGTGTTGAGTGACGAAACAAAACGGGCGAACTATGACACACTATTCCTACGTAGTTCAGAAATTTGGATTGAATTGTAGAGGATGAGCAGGTGATCGTAAATGAGATTATACCTTTTGCTGAATTTGAAAAGCGAAATGAAGGGGATTCATATTATCATTACTGCCGTTGTGGAGGTGTATTTGAAGTTTATGCATCAGAGATACATGATTTCTAGGTGTTTGAAGATGAAGTGACGATGAAAATTGATTTAGTAGAGTGTTCGGAGTGTTCCCTTGTCTGCAGAATTGAGTATTCATGATTTGTCATTTATTGTATTTTTCATTTGTTTTTAATCCATTCTGTATATTTTGATAGACTCTATTGTCTTTCTAGATAAGATCCAGAAATACTTCCGATTATTTTCATTCAGTTCTTGTATCACTTTCCATGAATAAGCAGCAGATTGCTGATTTATCTTACTCAATTTCTTATTGGAACAATTCAGAGTTAGAAGAGAAACTTGCATCGGTCTTTCCTTCGTTTCTGTCTTGTTCTGACGATCTGGACACAAAAAAGCAAGCACTTTTGGTTATTCAACAGATAAAGAACCGATTAAAGCAATCATCTGTTGGTCTTCGTGGATGTTAGTTCACTGTAGACTCTTCATTTGCCGTTAGTTTTGATTAGTAATCTTATGAAGGATGCGAAATCTCAATTCCAGTTTACTATTGCTTCCTTGTCTATTTTTGGAATGTATATTATAGATAGGCTGCTATCGTACGGTTATTCGAATATTCGAGAGTATGAGTGTGTTCCTGTTATCTCGAATCTACTTTGGATTGTCCAATCATCACCTTTCAAGTCGAGTATGAATATGGTATTTATGTCATTCCTTTTTTATTGATAGGAATCTCAATACTACTATATTCTCTATCCTTTTCTGTTCATTCCTCAAGAAACACAGCTTTCGCAGGATTGTATTTCAGGTCTTTCCAGTTATTCTCGTCTTGTTCTGTCCTTTACCACTTCATGTCCACAAGTCAATCCAACAACACTTCCTAATGGTTTTGTTGTAGGTGAGACATTCTCTGCTTTGACTTCTCTTCTTTCGAATATCTCATCAGACCAATTAGAGAGTCTTTGTCTCAATCTTCTTCGAGTGTTTTCACTTCAACCAGCATACACTGTTATCGAACAATTCCTCTTTGGTTCCCTATCAGCGGTTGAGACAATTGCTTCTTTGAGTAATCAGTGGTTTCATGATAAGGTTTCTCAATACACATCAGAAGAGATGATTCCAGACAATGAACGAAAGAGCTACAATCTAACAATTGATACTCTTCTGGACCTTTCTAGGCTTCCTAATGACAACTCATCAAGGAGCGATAATCTTTCTAACTCTCTTCGTGAGAAAGTATTCGTCCTTTTGTCACAATGTGTTATTGGATCTGAGTACAAATGGAAACTGTGGAGTATCATTAATACTTATGCCTCCTATCATGCTGGTATTGACAAGATGTTTCAGGTGTATACTGCATGCTTTCAGTTATTGAAATTGATCAGTGAAACATGGAGTATTGACTTGCTAGCCGATCTCTCTAAGATAGCATATATGGATATGTGGAGTGTTATTGATTATTGGTCGCATTGTCGATTGAAATTGAAACCCGAGAATATGGAGCTGATCTACAGATATGCAGAATTGGAAGCTCTCTTCACGAGTATCATGGAAGTATTGTCACGTCGTATTCCTAACAGAATAAAATTAAATTGCTCTCAACTCAAACAGTGTGCGGAATTGCTTGAGGAAGCAATCAGGGTTAAGTGTCATAGATATCAACTGATAATGGAGTATTATCATTGCTTATGTAGCTTTCGATGTGTGTTCGTATATCTCTCTAATGATGTCCAGCAATCTATTCTTGTAAATATGAATGATTATATCAAGCTCTAGGAATATTTTGTAGATGTCTTTAGAGACAAATCGAAGTCATATTTGTTGCATGATGCTATCATTCTTTGGTTAAAAGATGTTATTCCTCATGATAATCCTATTTTTGCCTATCTCGTTCTCCTTCTTCTTGATGATCATTCGAATCAATCAGAGGGTACTGTGGATCCTAATTTGCGAGTAGAAGTTGAATCTCTAATCAAATCTGTATCTTTTGCTGCCATCCCTCTTCCTTCACTTCTTGGTTACCTTACAGAAAACACTCAATCAGTAATCATTCTCTCTGTTTCTTCCCATAGTTTGATACTTCATCTCGCTTTGCAACCTTAGGAATCAATGGACGAGCTAATCTTCTGGCTATTGTGACTCAAATCTATCTCGCTTCACCTCAACAAACCTCGGTAACAAAGAGACTTCTGAGTGTTCTCTTCCTCCTTATTCTGAATGATGGATTGAAGATGAAGCAAGCTCAGATGTTTGTAGATTCTGCAACCTGGAATTCTACCACAACAGCTGTCATTACTGTCTCCTTTCAAGACTGTGTGTTTCACTATTACTGCTATCTGATTCAACAAGAATATCAATCGTCTTCTCAAACAGTTGGTTGTCTTAGAACATCTGAATTTGCTCCGTTGTTCCCTGTTCTTGCTTCATATCTGGAGAATGGTTACAGTGTGAGTAATAATGCTCTTCTTCAGTATTGTATCTACTTTATGGAGGAGAGTGTAGGAACTTGAATCGAAATGTGAGATAGAATTACATGAAATTGTTACTGCAAGTTCAAGATGCTTTCAATCCACTTGCAGTGTTAACAAAACAGAAAATTAACCATGGAATTGTTAAAAAGAATCAGAAGAATTTATGTAAGTGTAACTATGTGAACCTCCTTTCAATTCACACGCAACGATGTAAGGCTTATGGATTATTCTGAATTGCAGCTTTCAAAGTTGTGGCTTATTCAGTAATTCAAGAACTGCTTGAAGAATTAGACTCATCAGATCGTACACTTCCTATGAATGCTGTAATTCTGAAAACTATTTCACATTACATTTACTGTGCTTCAGATATGCCTACAACTTTAGTGGATCTTACTACAACAATTATTAATCAAATCACTCTTTCCAAGCAGATCATTTGTATGGAGCTTATTCCATTTCTTATGAAAGCTCTATATAATTGTTCTTATATGTTTCCAAATACACGGCTTGGAGGAGAACAAGAACGCTCACTGTATTCAGAGATTGATTATATCTTTGATAAAGTGATTCCAATATTTGGAGATGTTGAGAATTCAATTGATTTTATGATGAAGAATTGGCAATATCAACAGTACATGTGTACACTTTTAGCTGAAGTTCAATATTTCTACTTCAAAGGTAAGATTAAGATGGGTGATTAAGACCAGGACTTCATGGATTCATTGCTAAGATATTCAATATGCTCAATTCATCGAATCAGAAGCAGAATCGTATTGGCATCTTCCTACTCAAAGCACTTCTTCTGTTGGATATTCAAGAACATTCTCCACATATAGCAGAGAGTCTTCGAATGCCTCTACAACAGATACCATGGAAAAAAGGAGTTACACAAGAAGGAGTGGAACAGAATGATCATAGTGATACTTTGAAGATGGATGAAGAGAAGTGTATCTTAGAACATTATTTCATGGATATCCAGAATGTTTGTACTGCCTTCTTTGAGGATAATGATGTACTGATTCGAGTAAGTGAGAAGAAGAGAATTGATATCTAGACTAGTGCCTTTGAAATGTTTACTGCATTGTATGACTTTTTGCTGAATCCCAATACGAAATGTTGCTACTCCTTACAACAATGGATTGAACAGCTTACATGTCAGGATCCAGCAGAGATAGATACAACTGATCTCACTACTATTGTATCAGAGATTCGTTCAAGTCATAGTCAAATGGGTCATTTAGGAGTAATCCTCAAGTGGGCAAAGGAGATGAAAGAGTAGGAAAGATACTAAGGATAATATCAAGACCTTTTCTTGTTTACGCGTATATCCGAGAAGAACTGATTAGCAGTTCACTTGATTCTCCTGAGAACTATTCTCAATCTCTTTTTGTTGATTCTTCACATAATTATCAAGAAATAGTGATTCAAGAACACTCAACACAATATCGTTTATACTAGAACAGAGAATGATACTTAGGGATTGATCAGGAGTATATACAACGATTGAAGCCTCGAGTTGTCTTGTTCTATTTCTATTCATTTCATCCTTATGAACCAATTCGCAATCTCTGTAAGATGATTGTCAAAGCTGTCCAAGGAAAGAAATCGAGTATTCTCTGGCCTGATCTCGAGGATAATAACTCTAACCAAATGTATAATAGGGAATATGCCATGCTAACAGATAAGAATGAAGAGTTATTCCAACTAATTAGGACTTCCATTGAATATGGAGATGGGCCTATGATTATATGTGGATGTAGTTGCTTAGATTCTCTTGTAACTACTCATCTCTCTATTCCTGTTCTGGATTTTGCTATTGAGATTTTTAATAGTTGTATCTTCCGTATGAAATGGATCACGTATGGACATTATAATGCTATTGAGCATATGAAAAATACTGTAATGATTGAATAGAGTCTTCATAATAGATAATCACGGTTCTGAATGCTATGCTTACTGTGCTCAAGAATTCAGAGAATCGTTTCTATACGTCTTATGTTAATGCTATCGATAGCTTTCTTTATGGCTTATTCGACAAAGAAGATGATGCCAATATGAATACTATGAACTTCATGATGAAACAATTGGATGACATCATTCAGAATCTTCCTAAGATCTCTTTCTCATGTTCCGAGCGTATAACAAAATTCCTTTTCCAGCGAGTACGCCAAGTTTCATTGAATAGCCAAACAAATCATCTTTCTGTTGAATTATCCATTCTATCTCACACGCAGAGTGATAGTATAACAAAGACTGAATTAATGAAGAGAAAATATAGAGAAATAATGGAATGTCAAGCAGTACGGAGTTGGGAGAATGTATGTAGTGTGGTTTCTTCCATGGATCGGTCTAATTATTTGTATCTAATGAAGGAAATGATTGGCAATGTGGTTTCTTTGAAGTTGATAATCATAGTAGAGTAATGATGGTGCTGTGACAATGTTGTTACTTCGTCTTCTTGATCTCTTCCTTCAATCCATTGAGTTGGTTGATTTAAATGAATTACGTCATTCATAGAGTGACATGAACAATTCAGAGTTCAGTTCAATTCTCCATACTCTATATAGGGCTTGTCAACAGCAACCTGAGGATCAAGAAGATCTGTTCTTTATTTCCTACACTTCTACAAGTCTGATGCGATGTACATTCAATCATGGAATTTTATATAGTCATTCATAATAACTCTTCCTGTTGGGAGACTCTTAGTACCACCTTCCTTTCTGTCATAATCATGAATTAACTTAAGTCATAGGAGATCAAGTCAATAATGTTTCAGAATAAATCTCTTCGTGTTATATTGTGGCTTTTGGTAGATATATTGAATCGTGAAGAGTATCCTAAGGAATATGAATCTGGATTTATGAGAGTATTGTATAAGAAAGAGTTATCATGAGATCACGTCCTGGTTGCTCATTTACCAACAATATCTCCTCTCTCTTCATCAGTCTTCTAAATTGGAGCAGAGTTTAGTCGAATCTGTTCTCTCATCACTCGTTATCACTCCACATTATTTCATATCCAATCATCTTTCTGTCTTCATGGATTGTGTCGTAGTTCTGAGTGGTGTGTATGATGGAAGAGAGAAGTATTGATTGATCACAATGATAATAACAGTCTCTCCATGCAAACAATTTGTTGTATTCAGTAATAAGAGAAGATGAATTTGATTAGTAGAAATATGATGAAGGAATATTGTGAGAATGAGTTTTTGTGGTATATTCATCCTTTGATTTCACAGTATCTTCCAATCATCTCTGAACGAGTATTTCCTGGGAAAGAGACAGTTGTAGAGTTTCTTGGAGGTCTGATCGAGAAAAGTATTGAGACGATTGATGCTTCGGAGATTCAAGAATGGATTCTCTGGATATTGAGAGAAACCTACACTTTAGCAGCATCGTATTCGGAGATGTGTGAGCATTGTCTACAACACATCGAAGTGATTGTAAAAGAGAAGCAAGTAGGCATAGGAATAGTATGGAATGTAGATTGTCACACTAGATGGATTGCTGATAGCTTCAAGAGAATTCTTTGCTAAATATGTTTCGAAGGAAATGAGTGGGTTTTATTGTTTGTAATTGATTGTAGTTGTGGAACGGTTTGCTGCATTTACTCGCTGTTTCTTGTTGTTGTTGAATGATGTGAACAAGGATAACGAAACTGAAAGAGAGCAGCTCCGCGAGAATTGGAATGAAATGAACAGTATGGTTCAGAGCATTAAACCAGACTCTTCACTTCTTCCTATCATTGCAAGTATTATTCAATTGTTGAATTCTTTTGTTTGTTCCTAAGAAAGCAGAATTAGGGCCGATTTTTGGATAACACTTGAATGCTGAAAACAGTTCTTAGTAACTTGTGAGCAAGAATCATCTTAATCTGATCTTTGATCCTCTTCAACAACTAATAGAGTGAGAGACTAGCATTTCTAACTGATTATCTAGTTCTACCTCCCACTTAGCGATAAATCTATTAGTTTCGAATGATTGAACAACGATTTGGAATTAGTATCGTTAATCAAGAGGGTACTCTTTCCATCCCTTTATCGGTACGAAGCAATCAATTAGTTCATTCCCTGAAATGTGTAGCTGCATCAAATTTACAAGTATTTGTATATTAACGGAACTGACAAATAGAACACAGTAGATGAGGAATCAGGGGATTTTGTATTCATTTTTAATAACAAGCTACTAAATGATAATGATACCTTGGGCGATGTGGGTATCATAGAGGATTCTGTCATTACGATGGCATTTTTGGTAATTTTGTTCCTTTTAATTTATCATAGGATGACAATGATACGGTGGATTCCATTCTTGCCCGACTCAAAAGAGAAGAAGAGGAAGATATCACGTATCGAGGTACAGGATCATGTGTTTAACTAAACTGTAGGATTGTCTTCGATTATGGCACTTATTGATGAGGGAAAGGTTATTGAAGCATTTCATCAAATTAAGGCCATTCTCTTCACACTTGATGATATCCCAAAAGCAGTGGATCGTTTGCGTCTTCGTTTTGCAGGTACCTCTGAGAATGGATATTCATTTGAAGCTATTCCCTATCATCCCAATATCTATGTTTGTGTTCATGAGCTCTTTTATATTGCCTTCAAAAGTAATGTGAACCGGAGTATATTCATGGCTTTGTTAACTTGGTACAAAACTATCGTGTCCAGTATATTCTCGCTATATTTTTGGTAATTCGTAGAGGTGATTCCGAGCCAGATGAAAGCATCAGTCGTATTGATGTTGGAGATTGCAGCTTCTTATACTAAAGATGCTACTGTTCTCAATGCTGTTACTGTGATTATGTCAAATATTGTGAAGGATCATGGTTAGAGTTAATCACACAATTCATCCATAGTCCCTCAAGATGTACTGGAAACTCTTAGTCTGAAGGAGAATCAACAGATTCTGTTTTCCTGTATGAGTCAGAGCAATGATGCAGGGACCCTTACTTCGCTACTTACTATCCTGATTGTCATCACTCATGAATGTATGCATGGTTCCATGTGCCTAATTATAGATCCTTCGTATGTTGATACTCTCAACTCAGCTGATGTGTTCAATGCTATCATTCACACACTCACCGTTTCGACCTCCAATATCTTAGTCTCTCAAGTCATTGAATTCGCTAAGCTCCTAGTGTTGAATCGTTTGCCTTGTTGATTCTGTTCAGTTCTAGCTCACTATAGTCATTCACAGGAATGGATTCGGTTTCTTGCGGCATTGCGGCCTGTCGCAGTATCGAAAAATCCTCGATTAATCTGTCGTATTTGTTCGTTTTTGAATGATATTGTCCAAAATAGTTCTGATTTGAGCCCATCCTAAGAATTAGGTTTTATTCAAAGGGAGTTATTAATTATGGATATTCTTGACAGTTTCATTTCAACTGCTTGTGAAAACACATATGATGTGCATCTGCTTGATGAAGTAATGAAACTCCTAGGAGCAATGTGTGTTGATAGTAAGTATTTGAAGAGAATTGAAGAGTAGATGAACTATGTGTTTATTTGACCAACATTGGGGTCTTTGATTTGATTCAAACTGCTTTGTCCTTACAGGGTTGTGATGAAGAACTGTTTCTCGATGCTCTGTCTGTATACGAAGCAATCCTTCATCGATCTTGTATGGAATGAATGGTGATTGATTAATTAGGGATTTGTCGTGAACGAGTTCTGAGTGCTTCTACGTTAGATGCATTGTTGACGTTGATTCGATTTCAAGAAGCGAATCGTGGAGTTGTGAAGCGTTTTGTTGGATTCCTATTGGATGTTGCTGATTATGGTAAGATGAAAGATGAAGGAATGATGAATAGAAATTGGACAAGAATCATTACTGAGTATTGATGCAATTCAAGTGATCCAAAATCTTCAAAGGCATCACAAGAATAAGGAGATCATTCAGTTGCTGGATTCAATCCAAACTGTGATTCTTAATGGAAAACCAAAACATGGAGCTCATGAGTTCAATTGTATGGTATGAATTGACAAATGATTCATAGTCCCACGAATAATACCAAAATTGGTCAATACCAAGACTGTAGTGATCGTACCTCGAACAAAACGTAATCAGAATACTCATCCTGTTGTTGAGAAGCGTTTATCTAGTGATTGTGCTGTACGATTTGTTGTGAATCATGAATTGTTAGAGTTCAGGAGAGATTGATTTTTCGGGATTGAATGCTGCAATGAAGAATACTCAGTCAAGTGGAGATGATATTTACAGTTATCTCTTACGCGAATTAGACGCGTTACCAAGTCCTGAAATAGCTGGAAGATTACTACGAACAATTGGTATACTACTGAACCCTTGTAGTCATATGAATTGAATGTGAATTAGGCCTATTTGATGAAATCCGAGTGTATTTGGATACGAGTTTATTTCCAAGTGTCATTGCAAAAGTGTTACGAGAGAATATGAAGGAAGAAGAAATGGTACTAACTGGAATTCAAGTCATTAGTACAATTGCTCAGAGTACGTATAGTAATGTATGATAATCAATAGAAGCATCATTAGAGACTTTAGAGAAAGGTGATGTCATTGAATGTCTATTCACAGTACTCACTGTTCATGATTTGAATTGTCTAATTATTGGTCATACTATTTACATCCTCTATCTTCTAACAAGAAACAGTACTATTTGAGTTCTTAATTCATCCTAGAGGAGATGTTACGAAGAATTAGTCGCACGGGTATCCAACGACCTATTGAACGAATTGCTAACATAACACATGATACTGGAATTCGAAGTTATGCCATTAGTACTCTTCATGCTCTTGGTGTTGGTAGGATTCAATTTGGAACTCTCATTCAAGGGAACCTTCCTCCAATGACTTGTCCTGAGACTGCATTAGAAGATCAGATCATGAAGACTCTTCTTGCATCCTTACTGACACTAGAATCAGAACAGAAGATTCTCTATACGTTATCAGTTATCAAACAGAGTTTTACCTGTGAATATGAGCAAATGATAAATGCTTTCATGAACGGAAATGGAGTCCAAATACTCGAAGAAGTGATTCTTCGTTTTTCAAAGAATGTGGAGGTGGTTCAAAGTGTCTTGGGGATTCTTCATCTCCTTGTTCAGAAGATGCAAATCGTTATTCAACTAGACCAGAACAAATTGATTGGAACATGTATCCAAGTGTTACTTCGTTATGAAAAGGAATACAAACTTGTCAAACTCTCGTTACGAATCATCCAATCCTTATGTCTTTATCGTATCGATATTCTTTCAATCTCATTTCTAGAGAGTTCAGCTTCAACTCTTGTTCATTATCTCGATCTGTTAAAATCCTTATTAACGCAATACCAAAATACCTCGAGTATTTGTGAATCCATTATTCATATTCTTGTCTTACTTTCTCAAATTGGTTCTCAATCACGTCTCTCCATTATTCGCAGTAATATTCTTGAGAATATTGATGCAGTGGCTCTCTTTCATGTTGATAGAAAATCCTTGTGCAGTAATATTCTCACACTCTTTCTGGAACTATCTGATTCAGCAGTGGGCGCTGATACACTTGTGTCAGTTCATTGCTTTGAAATCTCTGTTAAGATTATTCAGAGACTCATTCGTAATGATAGATGTGAGGTTGAGAATGAAATGCTTGTCAAAGCATTTCAAGTGATTCAGAGTGTTGTAGAGAGAGGAACAAATGTAATGAATGCATTTTTGAATACTTCTGGATATGCTGTGATTGAAGAAGTATGGAAAGCAAACCCTCCTCAATTGGACATTCAACAAGCCTTGTTATCAGCACTACTTAGCTTATTGCAACATGAGGAAGGTAATGATGCATTGACGAATCTCTCTCTTCCTTCACTTCTTCTAACTGAACCTCTTGTCAATCGTCTTCTCGTAGGATCCCTGTGGTCTTGTATTCGGTTCTTCGTTCAAAGACATAGCAAACTCATCACTACAACCAATCTCCAACAGATCCTTCAGGGTGCTGCAAGTTATGGTAAGGCATATCCTCAGGAAGAAGTATTTGTATTTCATCTTAGTTGGACTCTCTTCACAATCTCTTCCTTACGTAAGCATTCCATAAATCATTCAGATTTTAGCCATTTTCATTGTGTATGAACCTCTTCGAAGTGATTTAGCTTCAGTTGTAAGGAATCTGAAGCAGAGGTATCATAATAGTGTTGATTTGTGCTTCCAATTTGGATATGTCGAGAGTCTCCTTACGAAATCTTGTATGATGGATGAAATCATGCTTATTTCTGGAACGGATAAAGATGTGAGTTTAGTTGCTGAAGTCCAATCTGTTCTTCAAGAAGACAAATTAGCTCAGGCAGAGTTCAGCAGACTTCTAGACACATTGATAACAAGTTGTGAATTGCCAGAAATGACAAATCTGGTTGTGACCTCTAAGTTACCATCAACACTTCTTCAGATGGTACCTCGTTATCTTCTGATTGATGATATCATGACAAAAATCTTACATGTTTTTGTCACGCTCGCAGAGCAGGATATTTCAAGTAGTGATATGTTCAAACAGTTATGTGAGTATGTTGAGAAACGTTTCTCACAACCTCGTGCTATGACAGTTGAATATCTGCTTGTAGTAACATCATTGCTAGAACTGATTTGTGATGATCGTATGAAAATGATAGAGATATGATTGATAGGAGATATGTGTGTCTGGTTAGTGAAACGCCCACTATTGGTTTCTGTAAGTGAAGCAATGTTGAATCATCCAAATGTGGACTTGTTGAATGCAGGAATGAGTCTGTTTTTAAAACTCATTACTGTCCCTATCACTGATCAGATTGGTTCTCTCATTCATCAATTAGTCACGGGAATAACACTTTCTTCTCCATTACTGAAGATTCGTTCGATGCTTCTCCATGAATATCTCCATCATGCAACATATTCTACAGTATCTCCTGTTCTGCAGGATGCTGATTCGTATTCTCCTGATCATGATGTACTCACGGAAATTCTCACACAGTATGCTCAAGAACAGAGAGTGGAAGCAAAGATTGAAGAATCTTGTTGTCTTTGTGCATTGATGGCGATATGTGAGTGTTATCAAGACGATTTAGCAAGAAGTTCCTTAGTTCAATGGTGTACTCAACAAGCAACCACTTACAGTGAGAATGCAATTATCGCTCAGGCTACACTCAAATGTTTATGTCGCTTGTGGAAGAGTAGAAGGTGTTCTAGTGAATTGAACGATAGACGAACGAACTTGTCAAGTAGTCTCTCTGGAGAGATTACTGTCATTCTTTGCTTTGCCTCAAGAGTTTGATCGATGGGAATTCATCAGTGCTTTGATTATAGTAATGGAAGAAGGTAGTAGAAGAATCAGAAGATTACTTCTAGAGAATCGAAATGCAGATCGAGAAATATTGTTTGGAGATACAAGTGTGTATCAGTTCCTTGAGGGTATAAAGCATCTTACCATTACAAATGAAAACTGTATAGTGATTCTTCGTTTGCTTGGTTATTATACTTGTAATAACTATACTGGTTGATTAATCGTAGACAAAGTTTCCGCTTCTCTCACAGATCCTCTCTGTGAGATGTTCTTTGTTATTGCAGAACGATTCAGTTCTGTCTTGTCAGTTGCTCGTTATTTGTATTCCTATATTGAAGATGCTAGATTTGCAGAGAATGTGAAGAATGTTGTTGAGCGCTATGCTGGGCGATATCTAGTCCAAGTATTAGGTAAAGAAGAAGGAGAGATTCTGTTGTTGACTTGTGAGGCAATGAAGTCATATATTTGTGATGATGGTTGAGATTGTGAATTGGATTAACGAGTAGCTACTGCTGGCTTCGTATGTGACATTTATTTTGAGCAGATAGTGTGTTCTTTGCTTGAGAAAGAAGACAATGAAGACTGCTTGTATTACCTTGGGCTTGTGATGATCAATCTGTGTCAATATGGTAGAGTAATGGAATGAGTTTGAGTATAGTCAAACCTTGTAAGCAGTTAATGAAGAATTCGAGTTTGATTGACGCTGTTGACAAGATTGTGAAGGATGTTCATCACACAGAATCTGTGATCACTGTGTTTACTCATGTTTCCTTGAGTCTACGGCAAGGATGGAAGTATTCTCATGAGCTCCAACAACTAGAATCTGATCCTATTCATACTTTTGGTGAAGCACCCAAGCGTCCATCTCCACCATTACCATTTAAAGCAAGACAATAAATATGTTTTCTAACAAACAACAATTATATACCACATCTAGCCTTTATATTCTGCAAGTCTTCCATTGTTACTACCGCCGAAGCGTCCGAATATGCCTCTGAATACATCTGTTTTTTATCTGGATCAGTTTCCTTTTCCATAAGAGTAATAAGTTCTCTCTGGAAATCATTCATTTGTTTCATAACTAATTCTGATTCCATTTGTGCACGTTGCTCCTCTTCTAACTGCTTCTGCATACGACTAATTGCATCATCAGAAAGATTTGTTTGAATATTAGGACACTCCACCTCGTTGCCTGTATCATAATCAACAACACGAGCTGATAAAGTTCCTGTTTCATCCATCATTAAGTATATGATGAAGATATTCTTGCCTACTGGACGAGGCTCAATATCATTGATTTTGATTGTCTTCAGCTTACGATTACGACTGACATGACGATGTTTGCCTTGATAAATGTCTACATCCACTTGGGTAACAAATGATTCCATGTTGGTACAAACAACATAGTTCTTATAAGGAAGAACCTGACCATGTGGAATCACAACATGCATCTTCTTATTTACGTTGATACCAATATCTGAGGGACATGTAATATCCACTTCAATTGGACGCATCAGTGGTTGTGGAGAAGGTGAAGCAGATTTAACAGATACAATAGGAGGCAAAACAGGAGGAGGAGGCATATCAGGAAGAGGACAAGTAGGAGGCATATCAGGAGGAACATCAGCAATAGGAGTAGGAGGAATAGGAGGAGAAACAGCAGGAGTAGCCACATCCTCCAAGTTATTCTCACCTCCTCGACTCAGGAAATATCCATACTTGGTAGCACCATAAGCAACACACTCATCAGGATTGATAGACTCCTTCAGCTCTTTGTGATAATGCTCCTCCAACATGGAATGAACCAAATTGAGACGACTTGATCCTCC
>JABLTK010050059.1_pt1 | contig 28047 bp, 41 predicted proteins | sample 7160131 | NCBI WGS metagenome assembly JABLTK01 (sample SAMN14651221, study PRJNA627086) | human gut metagenome | isolation source: feces | host: Homo sapiens
AAGAATGGTTTCCAAGAGGGACATGAGGCTCCTGCTCATAAGTGAACTGGACAGTCGTATGGAAACAGCATTTTCTTATCTGTTTGTTTACAATTTGCTTTGTCCTTTAGGTAATGGAGGTCCAGTTTTCCTATATCTTTCTGGTGATATAGAACCAAGGTCCTGCATCACTTGAACCTCTTTAAATGTATATCCTAAATGATCTACAAGACCTCTTGAATTGGTGCATCCAGTCAGAATGTGGATTCAGCGAAGATGGTTTCTTCGTCTGAAAGAGGTCTATCAAACACTAATAATATATCTGCGTGTGAATGGAACATTTTGTCAACCAGATCAATGCAGCTGAACCAGTTTCTGTAAGTGAACTTCGATCATTACAAGGACAGGCGCTGGAAGATGCTCTGGGAGTATATTCCCTTCATTTATTTCATTGTAGACTATCGAAAGAGTACAATTCGCATGCTACATCGATGAAAACAGTGATCACTTGAAACTGTTCAAATCTCTTAAACAGCTGGAAGTATTTCACTTACCTCAGAAGGAATTGGCAACAGTTCTATCGCATCTGAGGGACATCACACTCCATTGGAGGAACCATGGAATACCTGATTGGGGAATTGAAGGTCTTATCATCCGAGGTACTCCTTTCAAGTTGTTTGTGAGATAGAATGTCAAAGTTCAACCGAAATATCTAACACCCTGTGTTCTCTCTTCTCCGATAGTATCCTCAAGAATATCACAACATTCCACTGGATTACAAGACACAAAGACAAGGCATCGGAACTAGGAGACAAGAATTGGATCCGATTGTGCGATGCAATTCGGACTGTGCCTTGTCCTCATCTTGTCAGTTTATGCATCCCCAATAACAACATTGGAGAGAAGGGATGCAAGGAGTTTGTGCGATTATGTTTTGACAACAAATGTGCTGGGATCAAAGAACTTGATTTCTCGGGGAATCGAATAGGAAATAATGGAGTTATTGAACTCTTCAGGGCCATCCAGATTGTGAACTTATCGCATCAGATGGAGTACCTCAATATCGAAGACAATGGAATTGGATCTCGAGGGATTCGACTCTCCTACAATTATCTTAAACTCTGTGATTTCCACAATCTAATTACCCTTCGGATTGGACGTATACATGATGAGGATCTGTTCCATAGACAATGCAATAGGGAAGAAATCTCTTGAAATGTTCTGTGATGTTCTTACCTATCATCCACTACCCAAACTACGCTGCTTCGATATGTCAGGTGAATCATCTAACCCATTATAACTAATAGATATCAAAATTGGAGATGAAGGAATGACAGGTCTTGTAGCTCTTCTTCGAAGCAGTATTACTCCTGTGTTAGAAGAACTAATCTTCCGTGGTTGTGGTCTGGGAGAGAAGGAATTGAATCATCTCAGCTATGCAATTCAAGATGGATTCTGTCCTACACTGCGGATACTTGATCTCTCTGATAATGGTATGAAGACCAAAGGAATTATCGCTATTCGACGAATGCTATGCAAAACATATCTCCCTTGTCTCGAAGTATTGGACCTTAGCGACAATCGACTTGGAGACAGTGGAATCACAGAGCTCGGAAATGCATCCGATCTGAAGTGTCTTAGTCAAATCAAGATTCTTTATCTTTGCCGAAATCAGATCAGCGATGAAGGAGCCAGCTGCATCTACTTATATATTCGTAACAAGCTTTGGAGTAACTTAGAACAACTCTTCTTGGATGGTATAAATAACAATTCACTGATAAACAGACAATAACTTCTCCAAAATATCGCTTGTTCATTTGCGATCTCTCGTTGAAATGAGTAACCACTTGCATTGTATCTATCTCAACGAGATGTCGAAGAAACGAGATACTCTTGTACACAGTGAACAACCCATGAATCGACTTCCCAGCAGAGTTCATTCGGATGATAATGGAAGTAAGAATAGCTATTCCTTGTGAACGAAGATGAAATCACAGATGAGGAGTGTCTGCGAGAGATATTTGGTCCATCCACAGAAATGATCATCCCCCCTTGCACATTGAAGAGAACGTCGGACGAGAAGGATAGTTCTTGGTCCCCAGTAATCGCTAAAATGACTCCAATGTCAGATTCTATTGGCTTAGGTGTTGATAATGAAGTGTACTCTAGTCCCATTGCTTGATTGACTGTATTCCAATTATTTGTTGTTTCTTGTTCGAATTTCACCATCAATATAACAATATCTTTCCTTTTGAGCAAAGAACAGAATTATCTTCATTATGGATTCTTGTACATTGCCATTTACTCCACGATATCAGCGTAGTAGATAACAGAATAAATAATACAAAGGGACAAGTCTTTGTGAAGAGGATCTAATCCCTGATTTATATGAGGAATCCAAACTAAAATCCCGGAAGAAGATTTCTGCATTCCTAGAAAAGGAAAGCTATGTGATGATGAACGAATTCCGTTCGTATAAGGAATGTGGACTTGTAGTAGGTGTTTCTGGGTTTTGAATATAGAAGATACCTCCTTATCGAGTCTTAATTGAGGAGAACATCTCGGTACAAGTGATCAAGTACATTTATGATCATCCAAATGTTTCAGGAAAAGATATCTTTATATATAATATTGCTATGAGTCCTTGATGCGTACAAATCTATGATCATTTATGGAAGACTCTTCGGCTCACTCTTACGTATGTATATCGAACAAAGGATCAGAGATATATTTATTCGGAGTTAGATAAGGTTCTTGAGTTCTACTGCAAATACTATTCTCGTTTTCCGGATTCGATCTATGGAATACTGGAGATCCATGAACCCGTCATTGCGTATCAACAAATTTCAAAATGAAAGGTAGATCATTCACAGAAGATGGGATTATAAAGTATCGACCAACTAAGAAGGAGCTTACCGAAGAGTTGATCTGTGATTGTGCAAAATTGGATGAGTTATACTATGTTTCTCAACACCTCGATCTCTTCAATCTAGACTTTTGCACTGTATTATCCCTATCATCTCCCTATCAATAGAATCTCATCGAATCATCTCAAGAAACTGCTTGTCGTCGGTTGTCTATATACATTGCTAATGATGGTGAATCTTGGAGTTTCCTTCCTCGTACCTATAAACTATTTGAGTCGTATTTATTGTTCATCTCACTAAAGGCTAGAAAAGGAACAGTATTTGAATTGGAATATCGTCTTCTTCTAATTCGTGCATATCTGAAACAGTATTCCTTCTTATTTGTTTCTCTCTAGTTATTCACATCCAACAGAGTGGACATCCTTCCTCAATCCATATACAGGCACTGAAATCGTGTTTCCTCCCTGTTTGATCACACCAGAGACATGTAACCCAGAATTTGGAAAAGAAGGATTGATTGACACTCGGTTTGTATCTCATCTGGCTCCTAAAGAGATTTGTTTTGAAGCAATGGTGATTGATGCAATGTGCTTCTATGAAGATAAGTGTGCTACAGATCAAGAGATTCTGTCATTCATGAAATTGAATCCTTTCTGCTTGATTGATGATGAACAGATAATGTTAGGAGTAAGAGATTGAATCATGTTAATGAATAGACCATTCGGAATGTCTTATGGTATTTGACCTCGGTTAATCTAAACTGCTCTTTTACAATTACATATATTCCTTCAACACATAAATTCAAACTCACTCTTAAAGAGAATAGTTCATATGTTTGATTACAAACAACTCATAAATCCAAATCACCATCATCCCATCCACCACCATTCATCTCCTCTTCTTCATCTGACATTGGTAATACTGAACTGGGTTTCACATGAACTGTTGAAGGAGTCAGTGACTTATTCAACATGGCTTGCGAACGATTACTCACATCCACTCTACAAAATCATCTCCTTCTTCCTTCCCTACTTCACATCCAAGCCAACCTCACTAAAAATATCATTTGGTTCCACTTTGGTATCAGGAGTAGGCTGCTTCTTTGGTAACGAGCGTCGCTATAATTCATTCTTTCTCCTTATTCTCACTTCCATATTCTTTTTCAGCTTCATTCCTACTCCAATCTTCGAAGTCCTAATCACCGGCTTGATTTCCACTGGTGATGCTTCTGTTGCATCTCGTGATGTCTTCCTTACTAAGGAAGACTCACTTCCAGCTAACTTATCATTCCCTGCTCCTGTTGTCCTCATTACGGAACACATAGAACATCGATCATCAGACCCATGATTCAGATACTGACAAGCCATACATCTCCATGTCTCTTCTGCAGTGTTACTTGTGAGAGGAACAGTTGATGGGGAGGTTTCATGATCAGGAACTAAGAGAAGTTGTTTCTCTGGATCATAGACTCGGATTTGTCTATTCATGATACTCTGTCATCATTCTCACAGACCCATTTTCTGTCGTTGTGAACCTGTCTTAATAAATTGAAGAATAGCCAAGAGAACACACAATATTACAATTAGAACCATGATCATTGTTAACAATGTGGATATGACACTTCGTTTTGTCATCACTTCTTTAGTTCCTGTATCAGCAAGAACAGAACCCAAAGGATTCGGGTTCTCTCCCTTCTTAGAATGAATTTGACAATTCACATAGTAACGACGATGTGCTGGTAAGTCTCTGAATGAGAGTTGATCATTCTTATGAACAGACACTGTTTGACTAGCAATTTGTTGGCCCTGATCATTTCTTAAAATACAAACGGCGTCTCGGCCCATATTGGATCTTAATCGAAATGAAATGCTATCAGTAGTAGAAGATAAAGATTCAATCAGAAAGTAGGCTATTTATGAGCAACAATGAGTCAGATACATTCAAGAGTACGGGTTGTAAGCTTAACTTCTTCAAGAGACTGTTTCATTGGGATACCTTCTTTGGATTCAGCGTAACACCAGATCTGATACTCTGTGTTGGGTATGAGGTCTTTGAAGTATAATGATGCACGACGACGAACCATTCGTTGAGATCCTGTTCGAATCAGATCAGTCGTAACATCTGAAGTAGCTTCCTTCAGTACCTTACACCAGACTCTGGATTCCATTGAAGACTTCACATAAACTTCAAGAGAGAGAGGAGTTTGTTCAATGATTCGTGTATTGATATCAGGAGCAGGAGGAGGTTCAACAATCACTGGTAATTCAAGAGGCCCAAAAAATATATTAGGGGATACGTAGCCAATGCAACCGACTCCTTTCACAGCTTGAAGATCAGCTGTAACCAAGTAGAGTGTATCATGCCCGTTGGTATCCTTCAGATCTTGTCCCAACAATGTAACACGGTACATCAGACCTTCTGTTGATGGCATTTTCTCCTTATTCAGAATGACTGTACAAAACATCTTCATTGATGAAGCAGCTTTGAAAGATGGTGTGAGAGCAATACGATTTCCTATAATTCGCATGTTAACTTCCAACAATTCGAAGATTGGTTCTTCTGTAACTGACTGTTCTTGTGCTTCTTCTTCAATATTTAAGGATTCTCTATGAGGAATACCTTGGGGAGGTTTCTTTTCAGGTCGAGAAGTTATTAGAGTTTCCTTTTTCGATTCTTGGTTCTCTTCAACTAGAGTATTCTCATTTTCTGGTTTCGTTTCTTCTTCCTTATGAGGATTCTCGTTTACTGGTTGGTTCTCTTCATCATCCTCCTCTTCATCCGATGAGCTCTCTCCTTTCTCTTCTTCTTCAGCACGCTCATCGTTCATCACATGCTTCTTCTCATCTTCCTCCTCTTCATCAGGTGAACTCTCTCCTTTCTCTTCCTCTTCAGTAGCCTCATTGTTCTTCACATGCTTCTTCTCATCATCTTCCTCTTCATCCGATGAGCCCTCTCCTTTCTCTTCCTCTTCAGTACGCTCATCTCTCTTCACAGGTTTCTCTTTATCTTCCTCCTCTTCATCAGGTGAACCCTCTCTTTTCTCTTCCTCTTCAGTAAGCTCATCGTTCTTCACATGCTTCTTTTCTTCGTCTTCATCAGTATCCTCCTTTTCAATAGATATATCCCTTTTCACAAGTATATCCTCTCCGTTCTCACTGGTCTCTTCCTTCGTCATAGGACTGTTTTCTTCCCTTTCCTTTTCAGTTTCGCTATCATCCATCACTGGTTCTGTTTGTCTCACTTTCTTCTCCTTTCGAACAGTTCCATCTTCCCTGATTGCCTTCCGCTTCTTACGTCTGTCAGTCACAACAATGCTCTCCATTTCTCCATTCTCATCACGCTCTTCTGTCTTCTGCTTTCCATCTTCCTCTTCTGAAGAATCCACAGTTCTATTCTTTCGAGAAGAACGATTGCCAGCTTTGATCTTCCTGACCACAGAACTGTTTTGCTCCGAAGTTTCTGTAGATTCAGACAGACCATCTATATCATAGAAAGGAACTTAAAGTACTATCATCCCGCAGTTTGGACTTCTTATTTCGTTTCTTTGTTTTCCTCGTTCCAGTATCGATTTCCTCTTCAGAACTCAAAGAGTTCTCTTCTGAGTTCAACCTATGCTTCTTCTTTGCTTTCAACTGTCGTATTGAATATGATACATCTCTCATCTGGTCTAATTTCAAGGAATCATCTCCAGACGATTCTAAACATCAACTCAACCAAACTAGACCCACTGTCACTCTTGGAAAAAGCAACAACTGTTGAGGGATTTATGTTATCAGTATGAACTGATGGAATTGATACACATACTGCAACAAGTTGGATCAATAAGACTACGTTCTATTCATATCTTTTCTCCTACAACAGAGAAGCTTAAAATGCAAACCAGCCTTCATCCCTGTTTATCAGTGACCATTACGAGTGAACTGAATGTAAAGTGATTCTCGTTTCTTGATAATCAATATCAAGCTTGACTATACAACAAACAATCGACTTATAGACGAAGAGAGAAAAGGTAGATTCCATTGTTTTCACATCCAATAAGAATGTTTCCACTGTTATTTTCACCAAAGTACTCTTCACGGTTTCGATTCTCTCCAGCAGATTTCTTCACTGGAAGCCAATCAATGGAATTAATCTTTGCGCCAAAATGAAGAGAAGGCAGATCTTCTTGTTGGATCGTCAATTCATTCTCCTTAACACAGATTTGCTTGAACTACAATAAATTCGCCTCTAAAAACCCACATAAACATCACCTTTCTCTGTACCAAACGCAAGAATCGATTCATCCATGGGAGATACTGACACAGCCGTAATCGCATCATCACATTGGAATTCAGTTATCATCTATCCTTCAATCTCATATCCTCTCTTACTCGAACTGCTCCTTCTTCTGTAACTCCATAAATATGACCTGAACAGTCTCGTGAAACTGTCACAAATACAGCCATTTCTTGGGATGTTCCATCTACCTTCAATACCCGAGAATGAAGGAACACAGGAGCACATGCCCAGATCACACGTGAATGAGCTTTGGGTAGTGATGTGAATAGTTCAAATGAACGATTTGGACGCAGTCTCCATAGAAATAGAGTTCGATCCTTGCCTACAGAGAGCATGATTCGTGTGGTTCCCAGCCACGTCATGCAAGTCATAGTCACGGTACTCCTGTGACCAGAGAGATATTGGATAAGTTGTAATCGACCATCATCTCCACTTGAAGCATTATCCCACACAGACAATACGCTGTCTTCAATCGAGCTTCCCTATCCTTCAATGTATCATTCAATCATACGATAGTTGATGTAACAAGGAGGTCCGTATCCTCATCATACATGATGGTGTGGAAATCCTGATTTGTATATCGATTGAACAGGAAGCAGGCCTCACTAAATAGCAGACCCTTGCACAATCGACTTTCATTCAATGTGTTTCCAGCGAGATTACTGACACATTGTAACACATCCATGGATACCAAATCCTCGAGATTTCCTTCGTTTGCCATCAACATCATAGCATCTCCTTCTTCATTCTCTCCTTCTCTCTCTCGAAGATCTTCACATACACAAGCTGTTCCAGTTGACGCATCAATGTCAATACCATATTTTGCTGCTGTATTGCGGGCTTGGTCAATTGGAATACCTTTCAAACTCAATCCTAACTCAGGAGCCAAAGCTGACCAATAGTACGTATTTGGCAAATCTGTTCCTTATTCTGTCATTCCATAATTACCATCGATTTTAATTGGATGAGTTGCATGATCTGCTGTTATAACCAGAGAATTGAATAGAAGGAGATTCAAGAACGTGGGAGTGAACACACGACATTTCTTCTCTTCATTGATTGTTACTAACCGTCCTAATTCTTCATCACTTAGCCCCACATCCGGATCCAGTGAGGTGTGGTCTTGAATCCACACAACATTCGTCACCGGATAACCGTGAACCACAGGACGGGACACTTCTTCCCAGCGGGAGGGAAAGGACGTCTCACAACCCCAAACTCGAACTGTCCGATCACGAGACGAAGAGAGAAGGAGATGACCGTAACGAGAAAACCGAGCCTGAGAAGAAGCAGAATGGCCTGAGAAGAAGGGAGTAAGATAGAGAGATTGGAGGTGACAAAGAGAGTCTTCAGTGAAGGAGAAGGGAGTTTCAGACCATTGGAACATGGCACCTTGATAACCATACCCAATCACTGTACGGTGATCACTAAACAGATTCCAGAATCCTCCATAGAATCCTTGGGAACCAATCAGATGAGGCTGCAGGGTGAGAATGGACGTAAACAAGCCAGATCCAGTAAGAGGATTTTCTGGAGCAAACACATGAATTGCCCCATCCATGGAGGCACTTAACAAGAGGAATGGTTGGAACCAATCTACGAGTCACATGTTTCATTGAGAAGAACGGTTATGAAGACAAATGATTGGATGAGGTTCCATTGAACTCAGTAATGTTCGACTGACCTCAAGAACCGACTCTAATGTAATGCGACAGGCATTATTCCGAAGCATGAATGAATGAATGTGATCAACTGTCTCGACTCCATATTCAATTCTGTGAACACGACAGCGACCATCTTCGCATGCCGTAATGACGTGCCATGATATGATTTGATTCTCTTGGAACAAGTAGTGGAGACGAATGGAAGTTATCCAGTTCTCAAAACACTAGAATAATATGATAGGAATAGAAATACAGTTAATGAGCCGATCATGGTAAGTGAATGATCTGAAACATTCAAATTGTACAAGTACAAACGATTGTCAGTTCCAGCAAGGAAAACTAAAACATCTTGTTGATTGGAGGCAGGTTGGAGAGGTAAACAATGCATCGATGTGTAATAAATGTCTTCATTTGGTGAAAGCATGTGGAAGATCTCCTTCCACTCATCGCCATAGTGAGAACGATAATAGCAATATAGAGATCGTTTCTCTGTACTGACTAACAGAATTGACTCATGGTCACTTAATGAACCACAATAAACACATTCTAATCGTCAACCATCACAAACCGTATCTACCAATCAATTCTCCAATGTTCCACTTTTGGAAGGATGTCCAATTCCCGTTCTATGGATTATTCCCATTTTCTTCACGAACCTCATCTCGCTTCCAAGAAACAACAACACCATCACATCCACACGAGATCATTTCTTCTTGAAAGTCCATCAAGGAATGTAAATAACCATTTTGCTGATTGGGAACTAATGTGAGACAATTGATCTCTTCTTGATGATTTTGAAGGACCTGTGTGACTTTTACTGTCTACAATTTAGTGAACGAGTTGAGAAGTACAAGGGGATTTGCTACGATGATATCTTTTCCACTCGCGTATGCAAGATAAGGAGCTTCATTGTTCTGACTATATGATAATGTAATTTCGTTAATAGTTACCGATTTGGAACGACAAAACAGCATCGTTGATGAGTACATCCTCTCGAAATGAAGGTTTGTTCCAGTTTCATTCTTCAGGAAGCGATATTATGTCAGAACAAGTCTTATTGTATATGATGACCCGAAATATTTCATTTGAATAGGAGTATAAAGAAGACATAACAAGCACGCATAGCCTAATTGGATAAGGCGCTTGCCTACGGAGCAAGAGATTGTGGGTTCAAGTCCCACTGTGTGCTTTTCTTTTCATTTTAGTACTCCTGACTAGATTCCAATAAGTTTATGTCAATTATACTTATTCTTCTCACAACAAACATACCATCCATAATTACATTATTCCTTAAAGGCATCCACACACTCCTTCGACCAGGGCTCGAAATTAGTCTTGTACTGTTGAGGATCCTTCTCATTACCCTCTCCGCACTCGACAACACGTTCAGCACCCAACTCTTCCATTCTTTCATCAAGCTGATGAGCAGCCTCACAGAACTGCTTAAAGTTCTTTGAACCCAGACCAAACACAGCAAACTTGTGATCTTCCAGGAAATCATCGTCCAGAGAATCATCACTCAAAGCCTCCCAGAACTCCTGAGCATTGCTAGGGAACTCTCCGGCTCCATATGTACAGGTCATCAGAACCAGATTCTTCATATCGGGCAAAGAATCCACCTCCACCTTGTCCATGGGAATGACCTGAGAAGCGATACCAGCCTCCTTGAACTTACCAGCCAGCGACTTAGCAGCCTTTGCTGTAGTACCAGTCTCTGTTCCATAGAGAATCGTCACACCATCATCACCCACAGGCTCATTACTTTCAGCGGCAGCAGCAGCAGGCTCTTCCACCTTCTCGTCACGAGCACGCACATACTGAGCAGCATAGGTCGTATGAAGAAGCTCATGAGCCAAATGACTACCAGGCTTCTCAAAGAACTCACTATACAGCTTCACAATATCAGGATTCTCATGGGACTTACGCATCTTCTTCCCTGCATCAATCCTATAGATGGCATCCATTCGCTTCTGGATCGTGTCAGGGCGATTGCTGTGAGGTTGACCTCCTCCACTAATACAGCCTCCAGGGCATGCCATCACCTCCACAAACTGCAGGTCCTCCTTTCCTGCCTTGATGTTCTCCATCAGCTCGCGCGAGTATTTACTATGCACTACAGCGCAATTCACCTTCGTTCCGTTCATATCCACTGAGAACCGTTTGATTCCATCCAGACCACGGGCCTCTGTTACATCCAGCTTCTCCAAAGGCTTACCAGTCTGCAGTTCATATGCAGTACGCAGCGCAGCCTCCATCACACCACCACTGGCACCAAATATGTCTCCAGCTCCAGAGCAAATGCCCATAGGAGAATCGAAGTCCATTTCAGCGAAGTCAGCCCAATTGAGAATACCCTTCTGCTTACAGAAATCACCCAACTCCTTGGTAGTAAGAACAGCATCTACCGTAGGAACCTTCTCATTCAACCACATCTGCTTGCGTTCAATCTCGTCCTTCTTGGCAGTGCAAGGCATTAGAGACACTAGATAGATGTCCTCTGGTTTCAGGTTCATCTTCTTGGCCCAGTAAGTCTTCACTGTGGCTCCCACCATCATGTGAGGAGAACGGCAGCTGGAGAGATTGGGGATCAGTTCCGGATAACACTTTTCGGCCATGTTAATCCATCCAGGACAGCATGAAGTGAACATGGGGAAAGGACCCTTGTTTTTGATACGCTCCAGCAGTTCTGTTCCCTCTTCCATAATCGTCAAATCAGCTCCGAAATTAGTATCAAAAACGTACTGGAAACCAGCAGCCTTAGCGCAAGCCACCATCTTTCCTGTTGAAATCTCACCAGGCTCACGACCATAGTTCTCAGCAAAAGCAACACGTGTAGCAGGAGCTGCCTGCAGAACCATCACCTTACCAGCTCTCATAGCTTGCTCCACACGAGGAATGTGACTCTGCTCAGTGATAGCACCAGTAGGGCACAACACGTTGCATTGACCACAGCTAATACACTCTGTGTCCTTCAGAAGATGATGACCTGTTGGCACCACAGGGTAACCACCGTCAAGAGGATTGTTCACCAACACATCCATTCCCTGGAGCTCATGGCAAGCACGAGCACAACGCTTACAGTCAATACACTTCGACATGTCACGATGAAGAGCATAACTGTCATCACAAGACTCTGAGAGAACCTCATCCATCTCAGGAGTGTGGAACTTGGCTCTATCCATTACCTACTTAATGGGATAGTACTCGATGGTAGATGTAGTCATCAATGTCTTCAGAGCCTCATTCGAAGCAGAGCGAGCCTTAGGACTGTTAGTCCAAATATCCATACCTTCAGCAACTCTTGTTGTGCAGGAAGTCTGGATAGGGAACTCTTCTCTACATGAATCAACCAACAAGTCTAATCAAACCCTCGAATCTCTACAACACACACTCGGCACTTGCCTAGAGATCACTAACAACAAAAATTACTTACCAAGAGGAGCCAGACGAGGATGGTGGCAAACAAAAGGCACAGGAATGCCTTGAGCCTGACAAGCCTCCAAAACGGTCATTCCTTCAGGAACCTTATATTCTGTACCATTGATCTTGATAGAGAGCAAATTGCCTTCAGCAGCTAGGAGTCAGAAACAACGATCGAAACATACCAGCGGCAAACGAGCGAGCGGCCGTAGCCAAGAACAGAGATCTTCCTGCAGCGAATCTGGAAAAAGAACTAAGCATTTTAAACAACCAAAGAGACTGCGAAAAACTGAAACGTAGAACCACCGATATCTATATTGGTGCGTCTCTGGAAATCCGTTCTCCAATCAACAATCAGTATTTCTAGTATTCCTCATAGCCGGAATTGGAAATGAATTACTCTCCTCAATATCGAACACCAATCAAACAGCGTGTTCGACAAATCCAAAACTCGTAAGATTGTTCCCTCCTCCTCATGAGTAGGTCGCCTATATCAAGAGACATGCGCTATGGAGACAGATTAATGAAACGAGTCGAGGACTCATGCTTAGAAAAGGCGCGGCAACGACGCGATGTCCATTTTGTTTGGATTATTCATTTTAGAATCGTATTCGAGCTTTAAGAAACTCGAACAGTCCGGTAGATCCCGAGAAACGATCGATCGCCCAGTAGGTTCGTACTCAGTTCAACTGACGATACAGAGATATTCTACAAGACATCTTACTCGATGGCTCCTTCCTTTCAGACGGTTTCGGTGAAATGAGGATGTAATTCATAGAGTTGTCAAAAGATGAATATGAAGAAATGGTGAATGTGATTGGAGATGAATATGAGTATCATTTGAATCAGCTAGGTGGAAAAGTTGAGTATGTGTGATGTGTAGTCCAAGAATATGAAGATTTACAAGAAGAAGCAGATGTATACTATGATGAACTGCATGAAGAGTTGAATGACAGTAGGAACAGTATCATGTGTCCCTGTTGTTGTGTCGGTTTCCTGCACGAAATAGAACCGAATTATTGTGTGTGTTCACACTGTGGAATGGATGTTCATCGGAATCCCGTGGAGCTTCGGCAACAGTTCTCATCCATCTATCAGCAACATCCTTGTCCGAGAGCGTTGCACTGTCAGTTGATTCCTTTGAAGGGTCTTCTGTTTTCGTGTCCTAGTTGTAACTTTTCTATGTTTTTAGGGTAGTATTCTTGTTTGATAAAACAAACCAGTGTTTCCTTGATGACCACTGGAACTGTTGTTGTTTTGGGTGATATCGGAAGGAGCCCTCGGATGCAATATCACTGTATCTCATTAGCAAATGCAGGAGTGGATGTTCGTTTGTTTCGGCTATGTGATGATTTAGGTCAATATTGTTGGATATTCAGGAAAGAGATGTTGCGAAGAGGTGGAATCGAATAAGAGAATCACCAAATATCTTGTTGAGAGTAATCCCTTTAGTAAGCTTCCTCGAAAATTATTTCTTTTGTATGCTCCGCTGAAAGTTCTCTTTCAAGTAGTTTGTGCTCCAAGAATTGATAGTAGATCTTTCAGCTTCTCTTTCTCTTCCTTATCAAGACACCAAAACCAGATTTCTACCTTGTACAGAATCCACCGAGTATTCCAACATTGATTGTTGTGTGGATTGTTGCCCGAATTCAGGGAGCTCGATTCATCATCGATTGGCACAACTTTGGATATACAATTCTGGGCTTATCCCTTGGTCTGAATCATCCTGGTATTGGATACTCGTCTTATAAACACTAGTTGTTACCATTGCCAAATGCATTGAGCGTTTCTTCGGTCAACGAAGTGATGGGAATCTCTGTGTCACAAAAGCTATGAAAAAGTGGTTAAAAGAGGAGTGGAACATTGAGGCATCGGTGTTATACGATCGTGCTCCTTCGATGTTCCATAAAGCCTCATTGAGTGAAAAGCATGAGTTATTTGTGAGACTTCAGCCTATATTGGACATTGATTCTTGCCTTACTGAGAAAAAGAATGGAATGATTCAGGAATGTAATAATCGTCCTGCTGTACTTGTCAGTTCCACAAGTTGGACGCCTGATGAAGATTTCCATATTCTCCTTCATGCTCTTACACAATGTGATACAAAGTATTTTTCAAAAGATATCATGATTGTAGATTCAGAGAATCTGATGGTCTTCGGATTCTATGTATTGTCACAGGAATAGGACCATTGAAGGAATATTACGAGCATCAAATCCAGTTATTAAATTTGAAACACATCGCAATTCGTACTATGTAAGGACTATTTGGTGGGAGCTAAGAGTAGTTGGTTGGAGTACTCTGATTATCCAATTCTCCTCGGATCTGCAGATTTAGGAGTGTGTCTTCACACAAGTAGTAGTGGTTTGGATCTACCAATGAAAGTGGTTGATATGTTTGGGTGTGGTCTCCCTGTGTGTGCTACAAAGTTCAGTTGTATTGATGAATTAGTAAAGGATGGAAAGAATGGTCTTGTTTTTGTCAATGAAGATCAGTTGGCTGAACAACTATGGTCCTTATTGGGAGACTTCCATAAGAATCCAAAGAAGCTTATAGAACTACGGAAGGGAGCTGAAGAATGTCAGCGATTGCGTTGGGAAGAGAATTGGCGCGAATGTGCAAAACCTGTAATTATGAGATCTGATTCACTTGTTTGGATTTCAACAATGCATGATAATAAGTTTACCCCTTCTTGTTTTAGCTTCTCAAACTCACTTGTCATTAACACTTGTTCTACATGAATCTCTTCATCTTTAGCAGAGAATAAGATAGAAAGACAGTCAAACTCAAATTCAGATAAGCGACGATCCGACCGTTTGCTCACATCCGCAGCCAACACTTCACGCAATACTACTTCCATTTCTTCTGCATTTTTGTAGAACTTGAAATGATTCTCCAACTGTTTGAGCTGATTTAAGGCCTCGTCACTGAAGGATACCCGACGCAATTCCTGTTTATGGCCAACCCAACTAATCATCGTATCACTATCCTACATCTACTCAGGAACAACAGCATTGTCAATTCGGTCAAATCCTGGGTGATAAGGCTTGATATCAAGAATTGGTGATCCATCAACAATATCTGTATCTACGGTCTATTGAACTATCGAACAATACTGGAGATGACCAAGTAGCGTTTCTTTCCCCATACATGCACTTCCTCCAACTTCACCACACTGAGACCAATAGGACAAGGACGATGAGGTGTCCGTGTAGCAAACAGTCCTGTACTCTTTCCTCCAAGACGAGGTGGTCGCACTTTCGCCTATACTATAGAAAGAAGAGAAAAATTACAGGAAAAGTAAATCCCTTTTCTGTGATCGAACGATGAAGTGTTGATAAATTTGTATTCATATGGAAGACAAAGAGCACCCAGATATGACTGAATTGGGTGAGATCATCAAAAGCTGGAGGAGGAACCCACTCCTCAATCTCGATCCGAGACCGAGCATTAGGAACCAGACCGGGTTGGCGTGGAACTCCTTGACAGTGCACATAACAGGAACGAGCAAAACCAATGGGATTGAAAACATATCCATCTCCGTCCTCTTCCTTTCTCTGTCCCTCAATCACTTTCCGTAGTTCCTTTAGATAACCAAAAGCGAGATAGAAGTACCTTTTCTGCTCGAACACGTCCAACACGTTCTGAATACCGTAAAGACTCCATTGTCTTTCTTTTTGATACTTCACTATTTACCTAAGGGTGAGAAAAAGGATTCAAAAGAACGATTGCTTTCATTGCTCTTATAGCCATGAAACCTTGTACTAACTTCAGTAGTAGATATGTAATAATAGCTGAAGAGACAAGGAGGATACTGTTTGTTGACTCCATGAAAACAATACCATTTGTTGGTATATGAATTTAGTTTTCTGTAATGAAATATGATGATAGGACATGAATGAGAACATATTCAATGTCAATCAGATTCCTATTGGAGAGAGACAAGTAGGTGAATTGGTTGTTTGAGATTGATTTATTCATAGAGAAGATGACATCTGAGGGAATCCAGACCTACATCAAAACAATTCTTATTGCCACAGTTATCAAGATTCTACTCATCCCATCATATCGTAGTACTGATTTTGAAGTCCATCGCAACTGGTTGGCCATTGCCCATTCTCTACCAGTTTCTCAATGGTACTATGATGTAGGTTACTATATGTAGTATTGATTGCAGAATACATCGGAATGGACTCTTGATTATCCTCCGTTCTTTGCTTGGTTTGAGTATCTATTATCTCAATTCGCTGGATTCTTCGATCCAAAGATGCTAGAAGTGAGATTGTATCAAGCGTTCTGTGATCCCGTAGCTTACGAATCTCAACTATGTTAGTCCTCAAACCATTTTATTCCAACGTTTAACTGTTGAAGTAACAGACTTGGTACTTCTCTTCGCCATTGCTTTCTTCTTTGGTTTTCGAGGTGACAAGACAAAGCCATTTATTCTCTTGGCTCTTGCTCCAGGATTTCTGATTGTGGATCATATCCACTTTCAGTACAATGGATATCTCATCGGTCTATTCACTCTATCTGTGGCTCTTCTTTATCACGTACTATTCTACTCATGGATATTAACTAGGATCATCCATTAGCAGCTGCTTTTGTGTATTCTGTCACAATGAACTCTAAACACTTGTTCTGTTTTCAAGCTCCTATATTTCTGGTTTATATGCTTTGTACCTATTGCATTTCCACCTCCAAACAGTTTCAATGGAATCATTTCTTTCAATTAGGTTGTATTGTTATTTCAGATATGTTTATTCTGTTGTTCTTATTTCTAGTATTCTTTGCTTCACTCTTTCCCGTTCTCAAAGGTGACATTCTCTCCAACTTGAAGCAATTTCTTTCTCGATTATTCCCTTTTCAACGAGGAATTATTCACAGTTATTGGGCTCCCAATATTTGGGCCATCTATGCTGGAATCGATCGTATACTTGCTTCACTATTGACATACCTCTGTCGAATGCGTGGTTTATTCTGTAAGATCCCCGTAAAGACATCCAATACAGCAAATGGAATCGTTGAGATCGCTTCTTTTTCTGTTCTTCCAGAAATCCCCTCGATCATCACAATTCTTCTCATGTTGGGTAGTTATATCGTTGTATCCCTGTAGTTTCATCATGTCTAGCCAATTCTCATCCAACTTTGGAAGAAACCATCTCGAGAGAATCTGATTCGTAGTTTATCTCTAACGACATTGTTGTCCTTCCTGTTAGGATATCATGTTCATGAGAAGGCTATTCTGCCTACGATTGTGATTTGCGGGTATGGATGAAAGATGATTGCCAGGTAGATTATTGCTGGAACAGTCTTCTGAAGACGCCAAGGTGTATTGGATTTGTTCACTTGCAGGGACTGTTGGACTCTTCCCACTTCTGTTCACTCTTCGAGATGAGATCACAGAATTGCTTCTCACTCTCACCTATACAGTTATTAGTGCTGTGTGGTTGAACCTAAAATTCAATTGGAAGGATCAGATCATCATTTCAATTGTTGTATTGAGTGCAATTGGGTATTTCTTGCTTCCAGTCATGTTACCGTAAGTTTTATTGGCATTCTGAATGAGTAGATCTCTGCCTTTCCTCCCTCTCATGCTCATCTCTCTCAGTTGTGCCGTGGCGAATTGTTATGTTTTCCTTTTAATGTTCATTCAGTTTACTCACCATTCCAAATCCGATTTCTATGTTTATTAACAAACAGAATCACTTGCGGAACAAACTAGATACCATTATTCCAGGCTTGGGATCATCAGGTTCAGGAATCTCGAAATGGTTTGTTTGCTGGGTTGTAGGACTATTAATCTCGATCTTCAGATCACGACGACGACTAATCATCAAATCATCTTACCAACAATACTTTGGACTGGGAACCACCGTACGAGGATTGGGAGGGACCGAAGGAGAAGAACGAAGAGGTGGAATGTACATACCAGGTCGAGAAGAAAGAGCAGGTGATCCCCGCGGGGATGGTGAATTGGAATGACGCGGAGGTTGTGAGATCGGGAGTGGAGGGGGTTGGATATGAGAGGACAGTTGAGAGTTAAGAGGAGTAGGAGGCACTATGAAGGAAGAATGAGGTGAGGGTGAAGAGGGAACAGTGGGAGGAGACGAGGGAATAGCAGGAGCTAAAGATGGGAGAGCAGGGGGTAACTTCGGTGAATGAGAAGAATGCTGAGAATGAAGTGAACCATATAGCGGGAGTTTCTTGATAGAAGACCCAGAATTACGTAATTCTTCCTATTTTTCATCATTCATTATGGTGTGTACAACGTGATTAGCAGCCAATCGATCTAATAGCATTTGCTTCTGCTTCTTCAATTCTTCCTTCTCTGTCTGAAGACTCTGAATCTGTTTCTCCATTTCTTGTACCTTCCGTTCCTTCTCCTGTAACTTCAATTCTGATTCACTCAGCATTTTCTCATAGTCATCCATCTGACCATTGATATTAGCACTGCCATCCTTCATCATTGCTATGTCTCAATCTGATTCTTCATTCTTACCCAGTTCATGTTCCATCTCTTCAATATGATTCAACACCTTCTCCACCTGAAGGTTCCCATTCAGTCCAGCTAATCATTATCTCTCCATTCCACACCTGCCTTCCATCACATCAATTTGACGCTGTAGTCTCATGTTATCTTCCTCCACATACATTAACTGAGATCGTAACTCTTCTACCACCTTTGTCTTCTCTGCTTCAATTGCCTCGATACGTCTCTGTTGCTGCTTCTCCAGCATCTCAAATGAAGTCCGCATATCAGACTGAACTGGATCCTCTTCTTGTGCCTTTCGCTTCGTGATCTCAGCCACAATTTCACGACGAACATTGTATTCTGTTATATCAATTGCTTGCTGGATCTCTTCATCTCGCTTCTCACGTAGAGTACGTAATTCTCGTTCTCTGTCCGTTAGCAAGCGTTTCAATCGATCCACTTCATCCGTCTGTAAAGGTCGAATCGATACAGTGTTGGTCGTTGTTTCTCCTTCCTATTCATGATACCCTTCCATCATTCATACAGCACCAAGACGTCGACCACCTGCGGTACGAAGTGGAGGAGGCTTGCTATCAACTCTAGTTCATCAACCACATTTCAATCATACCGAGTCTGCACAGTCTTAATATTCTTAACAATAGTCGTCTGTTCCAACACGTAAAACGTCTCATCGAAATCAACACGATCACTACTAATATTGAGAATCATATGGACAGGTCCAGCTAAACTGCCTATGATTGATGTCTAGAAATCAGAAAGAGAATAAGAAAATACAGAGAGGAGATGAGTAAGTTTGCAATTGCGAAAAATCATTCGCTGATTGTTCTTGCTAGGATTTACCATAGTTCGCAGACAGAGCATTAAATACAAGAGATCGGTATTAATAGCTCCAGCCTCTACCGTACGCTCACCTGTCACCTGGGTTCGAGAAACTCGCTCGCTACCAGCCAGATCCACAATACGACACGAAGCAATAATGTCCTTAGTAAACTGACGAGTACGAATCAGATTCAGTGTACACATAGTATGAGATCGAGATGAATCCAGATTCATCTTAGTCTCAGCCATATGTTTTTCCTTCGTTCCCAGTTCAATGAGTTGCATTCCTTCGGCTTTACTTTTTACGGTTTTCTCCTACACATCATAACAACATATCCAAGCTAACAGTCAGACCAACCACATGGAGAACTCCTTGCATATCAGAACGGGCCATCAAACTTGGTTTACTCTGACCAGAACGGATTGTTGGAGAGAGAAGGTCATAGATGTTATTCTGGTAATCTTCGAGGAAACTCATCTCCAGAGAAATATGGTCCAATTCATCCTTGAAACGATTCTTAAACTCTGGTGTTCCCATCCCATCAATGATGTAGCTCAGAGAACGTGGAATCAGGCCCGGACAACTATATGTCACTCGAAGAACTTAGTCTCACTCTCCAGGTCCCAAAACAGTATAGGGTTTACCACTACCTGTAACACCATAAGCCATAATCAAGCAACTATTTCCTTGCAGAAATCCATCAAGAAGCGGTTTAGTTGTGGTATCAAAGACTTGTTCCTAATTCTCAGACTATACACCTAAGTCGACCTGTGTAGATGCTGGAAGGAAGATATCTTGATATTCAAATTCTGCCTCAATACGACCCTTCTTGTAATTCTATCCATGACGCATATCCATCAGAAATACCTGCGAATCTTCCGGAACGGTAACCTTCAATGTTTTCGAGTCTTGAGGGTGCAAATACTCTGTGGGCTCCATCTTACCATTCTTCTGTGGTCGAATACGCAGAAACATTCGAAATGGGTGTTTCTTTTCAACTATCTCACTTTTCTCCATCTGCATAAACCCAAAACTACAGTCAACAAAATTAAACAGAACCGCGGGGATTCTAACAAACAGGAAATGAAGTATCCGATTTAGAAACTGTTTTTGAACCATCCACTGTAAACGCATCGTCCATCTCATCATCGCCTAATGCATCAGTCGCTTGAGCATATACATCAGCCGGATACTCTTTCACCTCTACAAACGGCTTCTTATCTGACTTCTTTTTACTTTCTAATACACCATATCCTTGTGCTGCAGCTTCATCAAACTGAGCTGTAGTGTTGGGAAGAGCATTTGGATTCTGATTATCAAGATCCGTTTGTGGTTGGTAAGTAGCAGGATATTGATATCCTGTCTCCTGTAATCTACTATTGTATGAATATATTATCCCTACTGTATACCACGAGCACGTAAACCGATAATGAGAGCATCCCTATTACTACGAACAATTGACTCCTTAGCAATGGGATTAGGATCAGCAAAAGCCCAACGAATATTGAGTACTTCTTCTCGATCCAATGCTTGTCCAGCCATAGCAACCTTTGCAAATTCAGCTCCACATCGCATTCGATAACGCACAAAAGCAATACTCAAGCGGAAAATCACATTCACCAACTCAATCTCACCCCACTCTGAGAAATGACGAGTGATAGCTTCTTTGAGATCATATCCATCGAGACGTTTGAGGCCAGCCACATAGAGAGTACGACAATCATCATTGATAGAACCAATTCCACCCATATCCTTGCGGTGGCCTCCGAACCGTTCTCGACCAAAACAGTCATGTGACAGATCAATCTTTGCCATATCTGCGGGAGTTGGAATTCGGTGGAAATATTCACATTCACTTCCTTTGGCACAACAACCTCGAGCAAAGTGAATGCAGAAGAAACACTCCTTTCCTTCTCGAGCAGCCTTATCAGCCCGTGTGTAGCCAGCATCATGAGCAACATTACACCGAGTTGTGGCAGGCTCACCTTGTTCCAAACCATAACTCCAGTTGTCGCCAACATAACGACCATACCAAATGTTGTAATCATTGTTGCCTTCTCGTCGTGAATGACTTGCTGCAATCGTTTCTACCTGTTTACGTGCAGGACGATTCAAAAATTGGCGGTTTTGCTTTTCATATGCAATAACGAGGTCATCGCCTGGAGCACCGCGACCATACCAACCAGTTCCTGAGGCAACAGGTCCCATTTCTTTGGGTCGTTGCCACTGTGTCTGACCAGTCACGGTATTGAAGTAATAGAGAAGATTGGATTTCGGATCGATTGCTTCCATCCACTGGGACGCTTCTCCTGCCTATGACTTATCTACAAACTACGAATTCCCAACCTGGTCTCGAACCATGGCTGTGTCCATAATTAGACCTCCTCCTCCAAGAGGTTTCTTTTCTCGACAATTGTGACAGTAATTTCCAGTTGCAAAGTTGCTATTTCCGCACTTCGGACAGATCCAGTTCTTCTCGACCACACCGAATGACTGACCAACAGGACCGGCAATTCCAACCTATTCCAATGAGACACGACAGAAATGACAACATGAATCTCTGTTCTGGGAGGTTTTCGGATCTTTCGTTCCTCACTCTTCCATAGGTATTCATTTGGATCCATTACAGCCGACATCTTGTGGAATATTGCTAAAAACGAACGAAGTCGCAAACACGGGAATTTCAATGTGGTGACAGTAGATTTCAAACAAACACTTTCTACGCAAATTCCTTCTCCAGTTGTCCCATACGGGTAACCATATTCTTTGCTGTTACAACCATTGTATTCTCAGGATTCACCTCTTCCAATTCTTTCAAGTACTTGTCAATCTCCTCCTCGGGCTTGTGAAGAATGCTCGATACGACCACTAGATTACGCAGTACACATTCATCACGACTATTCTAAAATTGATTCTTCAACCTGATCCTACTTTCGCATACTCATCCAAGAGTCCACTGTAACACTTTTCCACTTGAGCGGGATCCAATGCATGGTTATCACAACGTAGATCACTCATCAGATAATTGGTTACTAACATGGGGCTTTCATTCAACTTATCCATAATTTCCCGATAGATATATGTGTTTTCTTTCATCTTCTCATTGTCCTATGTTCAACCAATAACAGTTTCGCCTACTCCATTCGAATTAAGCCATGTTTTGGCCAGTTGTGTGAGGATGTGGTCCTCATCAATCTTACACATCTGAGAATACACACCAGAAGCCTTGTCTGGTCGATTCATTCTGACCAGAGTATAAACAAGAACAGACAATTCTTCAATCGATTCGGCATTCTTCACAGATAAATATGCATGTTCATAGTCATTCTCGTTGTTGTAAATTGTGCAGGCTATAATACGCACTAATGAAGTATTTCCAAGCTCTTCGTTCAGAAGCAAGCCAATTCTCTGTACACACTCAGCATGACTAGAAGAATCAGCAAAGTACTGAGCGAGAATCTGAATTGCTGACAGCTCAGCTGTCTTCATTGGATTCGAATCAATTGCAGCAAGAACCTCCTTGCTCTTACCCAAAGCGATCATGGAACGATAAACGTAGTACATCTTTTCCAAATTCTCTGCATCATTAGTAGTAGTTACACGATTGGCTTCCTGAATGCAAGTCTTTCTCTTAGCTCAAACAAACTCATCCTACCTCAAAGTTGCCTATAAAAAACTGGCTACGAACCATATACAAGTGATCAGGTGCAGACATTGAATAAAGATAGTAAGAACTGAGTGAGTTTGGAAAGGTGACAGAAATCGACCCGTTTTTCGTTATCCTAGCTGATTCCTTAGTTCAAGTTGTTCACAGTATTTATTTCTTGTATTCGTTTCCTGTAGCCTGCTACTTTGATTACCGGACAGGACAATGACAACAATCATGAAGGTCGCTTTCTTGTAGGAAATTTTAAGCAGAATGAATGTAATAGACTTGATAAAAAAGATGAGTTGGTAAAACGAGAGTTCGAGACTGTAAAGTCGATTGTGGATGAAAGTATCAGGCTGGGCTTGCAGTGGACTGTTTCGGTCATCGATCTCAACGAGAAAATGGAATATGTTATGGAAATGAATGTCATTGACTCCTAGACTAGTCTCCGACAGTTTGATTATCTCCTTTTCTTCCTGTTTACGCATAGTGAAGATCGAGATGTATATATAGAGAGGGAATTACTAGCTAGGCTTCCGTTCATCCTGAACTCTTGTTGTATATTCAGGATTTGGATGCTGATCATCGTGTAAGTCACGACATCTTCAAGAATGTGAAGGTTTCGGTTCTTTATGATGGAGCTGGCGATTGCATTGTTTGGTATGAATTTGTTGGGATGATGATGACAGCGATACACTACAAATGGATTTGACAAATCTTGGAGCATCAGAATTGCTTCGTTATGATTTCGGTCACTGTACAATCGATAAGGTTCTTGATGGCCTCTTGAATGAGGAATAGAGTTATTTGAGCACAGTTTGGATTGTGGAATTACTGCAGAATACAGTCTTGAATGATGAAGTGATCTGTGTTGAAAGTGGTGTGAAGCAGAATCTTGTTAGTTAGTTAGTATCGATGAATGAAGTGAGATATAGTCTTCGGAGTCTGGTGAGTATGAAAACGCGTCGCAAACTGAAGGTTTGGTTGAAAGAACGGTAAGGATTTGCTAGAAAGATGAAGAATAGCGAACTGGAAGAGAAAGAAGAAATGGAACGAAAGGAAGCAAGTTGATGTGAATGATGCCATTAACAATAGAGGCTCGTGCTCTGGAGGGAGATGTTGAGGATCTGGTAAAGGAGAAGAGTGAAGAAATGATTACGCGTGAACAGAGAGCCATCTTGACAAAGCAGGGTTATGCTGTAGTTGGTTCTCATAGTGCTGTGAAGCTCTGTCGATGGTCTAAGACACATCTGCGAGGGAATGGAGCTTGCTACAAACACACTTTCTATGGCCTTAATAGTGCCTCGTGTATGGAAGCAACACCCTCATTAGCATGTGCAAATCGCTGTCTGTTCTGTTGGAGACATCATAGTAATCCAACAGGAAGGTCATGGCGATGGAAGGTGGATTCGCCAGAGATGGTGTATGAAGGAATGGTCAGCAATCAGCGTGTATGAAAAGAACTGAGATATGAAGGATAGAGACTCATTCGTCAATTTGCTGGATGTGAAGGTGTGAAGAGTGAACGAGTTGATGAAGCTCTTGCTCTCAAACATTGTGCATTATCATTGGTGGGTGAACCGATCATGTATCCACACATTGATCAATTCATTGATCTCCTTCATTCGTACTGTCATGTGATTATCTCATCACTAGACATGGGACTTCATCATTCCTTGTCACCAATGCTCAGTTCCCAGAGGAGATTCGTCGTGTTCCTCCTGTCACTCAGTTCTATATCTCGTTGGACGGAAGTACGAAAGAAGGATTGAAGAAGTTAGATCGACCCTTATTCCGTGACTACTGGGAACGGTTCAATTCTTGTGTAGAGGCAGTTCATGATCGAGTAGGAGTGTCTGTGAGAGAAATGAGAATAGAAAGAACGTACAGTGTTACGATTAACTCTTGTGAAAGGATATAACATGGAAGTAGAAGTAATGTGTGTGAATGAATCATAGGATGTTGAAGGAGTGAGTAAGTTTGTGAAGGCGAGTTGTCCATCATTTGTTGAACTCAAAGGAATGACCTTCAGTGGTCAAGGTTGTATGTTAACTATGGCTAATTGTCCATGGTACTCTGAAGTAGATCCTATGAGTGGAGTTGATGATAGGTGGTGGACTATGCTCAGAAACTGAATGCTCTTTTGGATGATTATGAAATCTCATGCGAACATGAACATAGTTGTTCTGTCCTTCTTACACATAAGAAATTCTTCTACAATGGTGTCTGGCATACATGGATCGATTTTGATAAGTTGAATTCTTCTTGTTTTGTGATTGATAGGTTCCAGGAACTGTATGCAAAATGGAAGAAAGATGGAACTCCGTTTGATGCCTTAGATTACTCGATTGAAACTCCTGTACAGATTGTGATCGTTTGGTTATTGTAGGCCTGGGCTGTGTACGGTTCAACAGAACAAGGATTTGATCCAAATGATGTTCGAAAGAAGAAAAAGACTTGTGGAGCAGAAGAAGACTCATAAACAAAAGTAACAGGTTTGGTTTGCATTATCAGATACATACAACTGTTTGTTATATCTGTACACGAATTGTGTTGACCATTGATTCTCCTTTGCAACTTGTCAAATCCTCCCATGGTATAGGAATTCTGCTCAGCAACTCTACCATGGATTCACTCATAAAGCAGGTTCCACAACAATCCTTCTCAGAGTGTGTACAGCAATTGGTTTGTTGATAATCAAAGACCCACTGGACATCACCTTTGATCCCTTTCCATTCATTCTTTTTCTCAATGAATACCAATAGTGAGGATCAACAGCCGAAAAACACAGCTGTAGGTAGTAGTCCTGGTAGGTTGTGGTCAAGTCGTTTAACCTACTAGCGACTATTGAGATGCAAACTATTGAAAAGGACACTACCGTGCAAGTAGAGAAACACCCAAGTGCAATAGTACATGTTTGGAAAGAGAGTAATGATGTAGGATGTTATCGCTCTAGGTGCAAAGAATCTTTCCCAGGCTGGAAGGTATGTTATTATAGTAGACTGTCAGACGTAGCGTATATGGTAAGGGTGACAAAGCACCAGGATCAAAGAGTGGTAGTTTCTATAGCGAGATGGATCCTACATTGCTCCCTACAATCATTAAGAAGGGATCAACCATGATGGAGGAAGAATCGAAATCGAAGCCTTCGACCTGGGGTGACGTATTTAAGCGACCCTCTGTGATCGGTACAATCATAGGTGTACTTTGTGGCATCATATTGATGTTCATTCCTTTGGATCCCGACAATAGTTCAATTCAAAAAACCTTGGGAATTCTTGTTATCATGGCAACTTGTTGGGTAACTGAAATCCTTCCATTGTCTGTAACAGCTTTATTCCCTGTAGTTTTATGTCCTTTGCTTGGTGTGTCATCAGCCAAATCGATTTCTTCACAGTATTTCAATGATACGATATTCATGTTCATGTCGGGCTTTTTGATCTCCCTTGCTATGGAGAAGTGGAATCTTCATTATCGAATTGCCTTGGCAATCACTTCATGTTTTGAGCGTCCTCGTTCAATTCTCTTTGGTGTCATGTTTGCAGCTTGGTTCTTGTCGATGTGGATCTCCAACACGGCAGCTGCTCTCATGATGGTAGCTAATATTACGGCTCTTGTTGAAACTCTTGAAGATCACTATGGTAAGAAGAAACTTGCTTCCTTCTCAAAGGCTGTTATGATTGGTATTGCATTTTCTTGTAATGTAGGTGGCTTTGCTACTCTGATTGGTACTCCTCCAAATATGACATTCAGTGAAGTCTTCCGAACTCGTTTCCCTCACAACGCCACAGATCCTAATAGTGCTCCTGAAATCACATTCTCCTCTTGGATGGTTGCTGTACTGCCTTCGAATTTCTTGTTCTTCATTCTTCTGTGGTTGTACTTCGCTATCTTCTACTGTCCTTCAGAGAAGGAACTCCGAATCGATCCTGGTTATTGTAAGGGAGAATATAAGAAGCTTGGAAAGGCTTCATATGAAGAGAAAGTGGTGTTCATTGCATTTGTTATTGTGGCTCTTCTGTGGCTGTTCCGTGCAGATTTGGGCGTAATTCCTGGTTGGAGCAATATTTTTGGTGCCAAAATAAAGAGCTATTTGAGTGATGCTACTGTGGGTATGTTGGTTGTGCTCTGCCTGTTCTTTATCCCTACTAAGAAGTCACTCAATCGCACATTGACTGAGAATGATGAAGCTACTATTCTTACCTGGAACACGGCTAAAGAAATGCCTTGGGATCTTGTCCTTCTCTTCGGAGGTGGCTTCGCATTGGCGTCAGCTTGTACGGACTCCGGTCTTTCGGTATGGATTGGTGAGAAGCTTCGAGGAATGGGATCATGGCCTCGCTTCGTGGCTATTCTCTGCATCACATTCGTTGTGTGTATTCTGACCTCCTTCACTTCGAACACGGCTACAGCCAATATCTTGTTGCCTGTGATGGTCGGTATTGCTCAACAGACTCGTATCAACCCGCTTCTGCTTATGGTTCCTGTTGCAATCGCTTGTTCGTGTGCCTTCTTATTGCCTGTTGGAACACCTCCAAACTTGGTTGTCTTTACTTCGAAGAGACTCACAATGTTGGATATGGTGAAGGCAGGTGCTATAACGACAGTCATTGCCGTTATCATCATCATGCTCATTACATTTGGAATGCTTCCTCTCGTCTATGATGTCAAAATCAACGAGTATCCAGCTTGGGCAGAATAGTAATGTTTGTTAGAATGGAAATACTATGAGTTGAACATTCCATAACTTTCTTGAAACAAACACTTAAATCATATGTTGTTTATTCCTAGAAACGAGGAAGAGCTGAATTCTTGCTCATTTCCAAATCATACTTGTGTCCAAACAGTTCTCGAATATTCTTACAATGATACTTGAT
>JABLTK010030468.1_pt1 | contig 27991 bp, 18 predicted proteins | sample 7160131 | NCBI WGS metagenome assembly JABLTK01 (sample SAMN14651221, study PRJNA627086) | human gut metagenome | isolation source: feces | host: Homo sapiens
AATTATCTTTTCAAAGTATTCCCATTCAGTAACCGAACCTTCACAGGAAATGAAGATTAATTTTGTATATGAAAAATTTGTTTACGTATATTATAGCTTTTGTAGCTATGCCTTGTCTATGCTTTGCTATGGTAAGTCCTACAACTGCCGATATGAACAACAAAGCACAGACAATTATAATGCAGGGACCATTTTATTTTGTAGATGCTCCTATTAGCTCTATTTTTAACACTCTTGAGGCCTTGCTTGATAAGCCAATAATATACCCTCATTCACTGCCAAGAACTGCAAAATTTACTTTTAAATCTGAAAAAAAAATCCCCCATGACGACGCAGTGAAAATATTTAGAGCAATGCTTATGCTTAATGGTATCGCATTGATCCCCGTAGATGATAAATATTATAAGGCAGTGCCTTCTTCTGGCGTAAGTTCCCAAGCTCCCGAATTTATACTTGGAAGGGCGTCGGATAAAAAACCAAGCCAAAACTTTTATACTAAATTCTTTGAACTTGAATATATCAGAGTTGCAGATATAGAAGGAAAACTTAAATCGTCACTGTCTCCAAATAATGTTGGAGTTTTCGAAAGTTTCCCCAAAAGCAATTCTTTTTGGGTTACAGACACTCTAGTAAATCTTCAGCGCATTGAAAAAATTATTGAAAAGCTGGACGTCTCCTTAAATAAAACGGAATTTATAGCTGTAAAAAAAGCTTCCGCCTCAGAATTGCGAGATAAAATAAACTCTCTAGGGCTTGATGTATTAAAAGACGCAACTATCTCAGCAGACGCACGTACAAACCAAATAATTGCAACTGGTCCAAAATACGCATTAGAGCAAATCAAGATGTTAGTAGTAGGTCTTGATGTGTCGTCGGAGGCAGTGTTAAAGGGAGAAGTCGTTTATTTAAAGCATGGAGAGGCCATTAAAGTTGCTGAAGTCCTGACAAAAATTGTAAATTCACAAAAGGTCAGCAAATCTACTTCAAGATTTACTCAAGAAATCAAACCTAATCCGCAGCTTCGCAATGGAGGTTCGTCGCAGGTAAGGAATCCTCCATTGCGGGGCTCAAATTCTATACTAGAAGTAGAAAATAGTGATGGAATTAAAAATACCTCTGATATGTCGGGAATGGAATTCTCGGAGTATGTTCAAATAGTCTCAGAAGAAAGGAGCAATGCAATTGTAATCTACGGCACTTCAAACGATATAAAACAGCTAAAATCCATAATCGAGAAATTGGATATCGTGTTGTTGCAGGTTAAAATAGATGTTTTGATTACCGAGGTGTCGCTTTCTGACGACCAAGTCTCCGGTCTTAGCTCTTTTGGGTTAAGCTACAATACTGACGAGAACAATGGATTTTCAGGTGAAACAAAAACTTATTCCCTAAGCAATGCAAGTAATCCAGCATTTAGTGTATTTGCGTCTGAAAAAAGTTTTTCAATGCTTTTTGATCTCGCTCGGCAAAACCAAAATGTGAAAGTCCTTTCCGCTCCAACAATAGTAACTACGCATAATAAAGAAGCTGAAGTCAACATATCCCAGTCTTTGCCGATTATAACGTCTTCAATGAGCGATATGACTAGCATTACTACGACGCGCAGCTCTGTAAGTTATAAGGATATCGGAATAAAACTTATTGTGACGCCACTAGTTGGGGCGAATGGAAGCATTCAGCTTAAAATAGACCAGAGTGTGGATTCAATTTCCGGATATACTACAATCGATAATAACCAGCAACCCATAATAAGTAAAAGAAGGGCAACGAGTTTTGTGAGCGCAAAAAGTAATGAAATAATAACGCTTGCCGGTTTACAACAAGTAGATACTACAGAAATAGACGGTGGTGTATGGCTTCTGGGAGACATTCCGATTTTGGGTGAACTTTTTAGACCGTCAAAAAATGAATATAAGCGCAGGGAACTTATAATATTTATTCGACCAGCAATTGTAAAAAGCCTGCCTTCAGATGAAACTGTTAAGTTGCCTGAAGTTGAAAATTCTCCAGCTGCCAATGAGATAAAAACTTTTTATGAACGCAAAAAATTTTATCCCAATGGTGAATTAGAGGAAAAATCTTCAAATTTTGAGAAAAACAGAATACAAAACAGATTATTCTATATTTTTAAATAAAAAAATAATTTATTTAAATTTAAAATTTAAGTATTGGCATAATATATAATATAAATTTATTAAATTTCTAGAAATGCGAATAAATATCTTATCATATTTCTATATCGTATCTAGATTGCGTATTTGTGCATTCTATAATTTATATATATTTCTATTAATCGAAGAAGAATATTATATTACACTTAAATGTTTTATTATATCGCTAAATAATAAAATAAATGTGCATAAGCTTGAAGGATTTTTTATTCTATCTATCAAAAATAAAGCATGCAGGATTTATCTATGCAAATCCACATTTGTAAGCGCTGATTCTTTCAGTGCTTTGAAGAAAGGAATTCTTGTTGAGAAAAAATATCCGTTTAGGAACAAAAATAGCAGGGGGAGTTCATATTTGATTTATTTGTTAGATGTAGATCTCAAATTATGTGCAGATTTTGCAGTGTTTGATTATATCCATATTTTTGGGATAAATACCGCATTCTTTGTAGATTTGCAAATAGAGACATCAAATCAATATTGTATCATATATTATAAAATTATTTTCTTTTTTGAAAAAAATAAGTGCAAATATTATAATATATCTATATGTAATATTAAAAAAATCTGGATTATCTATATGGAATGCAAGGAATTGTAATTTGGGATCTTAATTTAACCCAGAATAACACTCTTATAACCCGTAAGCTCTATTTTTACTGCTACTTGCGATTGCAACATTTTGAATTTTCAAAGAATTATTTTAAACCGCAGGACTATTATGAATCTAAAAATATACTTAAAAAAAATAGCCTTTTGCATATTTGTAATATTAGGAGAAAGTTTATTTGCAGATAGTTCATTCGCACTAAAGCCAGCATTGGTTGAACTTCCAAAGATTTTTGCAATAGAGCCAAACAATGATTGCTACGAGTTGTCATTTATTGCCAAGACTCCCGGTGGGAATGGAAAAGTTGAAGCTGTTGTGGAATTCTGGGAAAGTGGAAATAAGATTTCTCCAGAAAATGGTGGAAACGTACTGTTAAAATTTGACGTCTCAGAAACAATTGTTTGTGCCTCTACGGTAAAAATTCCTATAGGGGCTGCTTCTGCAAAGATTAACATGCGCGCATTTCTGGATTCTTCCGAAAATATAAACGTATCAAATGTGCGTTTTGTTCCCAAATCTATGCCAGACGAAAAAAACAGTTCAGAAGGAATGAACAAAGTTTCTAATTCAGATTCTATTGTGGCAGTTTCGGCAGTAATAAACGGTAAAAATATTTTACGACGCAAGAGGTTCAATCCTGAAGTTGTTTTGCAGAAAGCTCGGGCGGCTGCAAAAATAGAATCGGAAAATGCTCAAAACATTCTCCCTTCCCTAAACGTATACTATGTTGATTCTGACTATGGGAGTGATGAAAATACAGGAGAATACGCATATGCCGCTGGGCGAACAGGGCCAAAGCGCACTGTTCACGGGGCTCTCAAAAGCGCAGAGGCAAACGGTACGCAGTCCAGCGAGATAGTCTTGTCCGGAAATTCAAACAAGCCGCATAGGGCGGGGTTAGTGTCTATGCCCGGAAAAACTCTTATAATACGTACGCAAGGCACTGCCGTAATAAAAGGAGGCGAACAATGATGCCTTTTAAGAATTTATTATTAGGGGCGATATTTGCGTTGCCGTTTTCGGCGGTTTGGGGACAGAATGCTACGCAGATAACAGAGCTGGGAAATGTTTCCATTTGCGACGATCCCGATACTTCGCAAACTGCCGAGGGAAATCTTCGAGTTGAAAAAGGGATAGCGCTTGGAGATACATCAGCATCTCTAAATAACCTTTCCGCTGGAAATTCGAGTACGGATGGCGGGACATATTCAATAGCGTTTGGTGGCGGTGCGCAATGTCTTGGATATTCTTTGGCTATTGGGCAAGAATTTGATGTTATCGATACTTCAAAAAATGCAGTAATAGGAAAGTCGATGGTAATCTTAAGTTCTTATTCTACTGTTTTTGCGCATGGAAATAATGACAGTCTTACCTCTTCCGGATCTGTCTTTTTAATTGGAAGTCGTTCTTACCTAGTTCATTCCGATGAAAATTTCATATTTGGGCAAGGGGCGGATAGTAGGTTTTCTTTATATTCATTTGTATTTGGGAAAAGTGCCCATGTAATTAATTATAACCCCGAATATAGTTCATATTATGGAAATTATTCCTTGGGATACGGGGCACATGTAGAATATTCCGGAGGTTCGTTTTCAATAGGGAATAATTCGGTTGTAGAAGGATTATTGGATTCTAGTTCCTATGATGTCGGCAAAAACTCGTACGCAATAGGCGCAAATGCCAAAGTTTTAAATACTGGATGCGCTTACGCTATAGGCTCTAATTCTACTTCCGAATGCTACGGGCAGATAACACTCGGATCGTATAATTTTAATAGTTTTCAAGGCGCGAATAAAAGCGGGTGGAACCCGCAGGACCCTCTGCTTGTACTGGGTAATGGGACATCAGATACAGAACGCTCGAACGCTTTTGTGGTTATGAAAAACGGCGACGCAGAAATCGCCGGAAAAGTGAAAATTCGCGACGCCGGTGGCGACCTGTCTATGGGTGAATACGCCAGACCGCAGAGCGGCAATTAAGGAGTCATAAATATGAACGCATCGGGAAAAATAATAATATTTGCCGCATTGTTGCCGGCTTCAATTGCAACCGCACAGACTCAAATTATCCAACAAGGCAATGTGCTTATTCAAGACGATCCCGCAACGGCTTCCGTCACGGAGGGCAACTTGCGCGTCGAGGGTGCCGTGTCCATCGGAGCAGCAGTAGTTTCCGGGGCAAATTCAATTGTTTCGGGCAATTCAGAAACGACTGTGCTATCCGACTACTCGATATGTTTTGGCGAAGGAAACTCTCTCAACAGCGATTACTCTTTCATGGTTGGCAAGAATAATGAACTGGAATCCGGAACATACAATTTCGTTTTGGGAAATTCGACTCTCGGAAGCGAAAATAACTACAGTTTCAGGATGGGGGATAATATATCCCAAAGCAATAGTTCCTATTCAATGGCTTTCGGAAGCAATGTCGAGATGGCTCATAGCGACTACTCAATGGCTTTCGGATCCGGAGCGAGCGTAATGTATGCCGAGAGCTCTTTTGCAATAGGCAAGAATGCTATAGTTAATTTTATCGTCACATTGTCAGAAACCGAATATCCTCAGTCGGGGATAGGGGCTTTTGCAATGGGTAACGGAGCGAGGATTGACTTCTCTAACAATTCGTATGCTATAGGTGAAAATGCGTATGTCAACGGTCTTACCGCGGACCCTGTAAACGCAGAGGGAAATTATGATCAGTCCCTTGTGTCGATGCTTGGCAATTCTTACGCTATAGGCAAAAGTGCAAAAGTCTTAAAAGCGGCGAATGCATATGCGATAGGTGCATATGCGACTTCCGAATGTTTTGGGCAAATTACTCTAGGTTCATACAATCTAAACGAGTTCCCGACGGCGAGCAAAACGCAATGGAATGGAGGCGATCCATTACTTGTCGTCGGGAATGGTACGTCAGAGACTGAGCGTTCGAATGCGCTTGTGGTACTGAAAAACGGAAATACAAAAATAAACGGAAAGCTTAAGATAAAATCCCCCGGCGGCGGAATTTCAATGGGAATATTCGGCGAATCAACAGGCGAATCTTCAGAATCTCAATAGCCATAGACGAATTATGAAAAATTTTGTAGATTTGAAAATTGCGCAAATTATATTCCTAACGGTATCCGTTTTCTCTGTAGCACTTGCCGATGGCAAGATACCAGAATGGTGGGAGGCGCGCGGTGCGGGAGAGATAGGTTCGCGCCACTTATCCGTGGATGGACGTAAGGATGCAATGTCAGCGGCAAATGTGGGGCAGCTTAAGAATATGGCAGTAAAGGGTGCAGAGGAGATGAATGAAAAACTCGCTGGATATGGCGGCGCTGGAGATTCTGTAAATTCACTCCGGCAAACTTTACTTTCATCGTCAATTGGAGATTCAAATTATGAGGTTGCAAACGCGGGCCAGCTTAAAACCGTTGCGAAACCTTTTTTTGACAGACTTTACGAAATTTCCCAAACAAATCCTCAGTTGGTAGACTACAACGGGATAGAGCTTATTAGCGGAGGATCTCAAGGCGCTGCCCAGAAATATCCATGGCCCCAGTTCCCGTCAAACCCTACGGGGGAGGATTATGATGCAAATTACGAGGCGGTTAATACCGCACAGTTAAAGTATTTGTTTTCATGGAGAATTCTAACTAACGACCTGTTGCCGCTTTCTTCAGACGGATTTCCATCCGGGTGGTATGAAGGCCTAGACGGTACATCTCAGGAATATGCAGCTGCCGCTTCGCTTGTCCTTGAAGCCGTTAGTGCATCCAGTGTCAGGTGTGCGGATAATAGCGAAAACCAGATTAAGGTAAGAGTACGCGACATGCGCGGCAATCCGGTCGCAAATGTATCTGTTGCTTTCTCGCTTGGCCCCGCTGATGGAGGGGCATCGATAAGCGCGACGCAAGTAACTACCGATTCCAATGGAGAAGCTTCTTTAATTTTTACAAAGGGGACTGGCAGAATGTACGCAGTAACTGCGTCTCTTATTTCAGATTCCTCCCAGAAAAAAATATTTTCTTTTGTTGATGAAATTCCTGCGTCTACGCCCATGACAACGCCAGCCCACGAATACTTTAAATATGTAGATATATGTCCAGAGTACGAGGTAGATGGAGGCGGCATTCCTAATATTTACTCGATTGCAACCAGAATGATTGAAGTGTATAATTATAATTATTATTATATCTATCCAGACGATGAAAGCAAGTTTCCGTGCGACGGGTATGGCGCTACTAGTTATGATATAACATACGACTTGAGAAGAAATATAATCCTTAATAATTGTAGTGTAACGCATGCTTTTATGCCGGGGTTTCCGGTAGACGATGAATCTGAAATGAGTTTTATAAAGTCTGTTTTGCCAGGCTATCTTAGCTTATGTAATTGGAGTTCATATGGGGAAATTGGCAATGTCGAGGTAAGACAGGAGTATGCCTCGTTGGCGACATATATTTTAAACGATATAAGTTTTATATATGTGACAGAAGAGGTTGAGAACGGTTTAAAATTCTACAGGACACACACTGGTTTGCAAAATGCAGTCCATGGGGAGGTCAATCATACGGGCGACGGGTTTTTAGAAGATTATGCATTTTCCTATTCCTGTATGGTAGATGTTGGATTTTGGCTCTATGGAATGAGTGTTGAAGAGTATAAAAGCAAAGATATAAAAATCGGGAAAAAAGGCACTCGCAAACTTATGATAGGAGGCGGCGTTGACGAGTGTGTGGTCTCTGTTGGTAACGGTGTTAGGGTTCGCGGGAATGTCGATGATGAATGGGGCAACAGCGCATTATGTAGAAGGGATATAACTGGAAGCATGTATTTTGAAATCTACGTCTCCGATGTCAACGAAAGCGGTTGGGCAACTATATCTTTTCCCAATTTAAGGAAAAGAATGATACCGGAATATTATTTGCCTTCCGAAGGTTCTGATAATAGTGGCGAAGAGGAAGAAGATAATGATCTAAGAGGATCAACTTTACTTGGTTCACAAGGGTTTATTGATATAAATTGTCCTATCCCGGCATGGCGTATCAAATTTGAGGGGAGGGAATTCTCAATGCCTGCAAGCGAATCATCAGGGCCAAAATATAGAAAAATATCTCTGCTAGGCCGTCCAATAAGCGATGATAAGCCACAAACGGAGTCCGAAAGCGATTTTTCCCCTCCGGAGACATTCATAGATGCTCTTACGCTAAATCTCCGCCATGACTGCGTAGATTATATACAACCTATACCCAATAGCGAATTAGTTCTGGCTGTCCGCAGAAATTATTCACAGGAATCATGGACATTAAGAAATGGATTACGTCCGCATGAACGTCCGGATTCGCCTTTTGGGGCAGGGTGGTCTAGCAATCTTGCGCCGAGTGTAGTTTTGGAACTTACGACAACAAACGATCTAAGTTCAATAACCTCTCCTTCGATGGCTCGCGTGACAGATGAAAATGGGATGTCATTTTCGTTCGCTATTACTGGGACGGGGAATATGCGCAAATTTTATCCTATGCCAAATTCAAAAAGCGACGCCCAATCTTTTCTAAATAAGTTATATTTCAATTCTGACGGGAAATTGATTTTTGAGAAGAAATATGGTACTCGTCTAGAATTTGAAAATATTGAAGCTATACGCTCTATACCGTCTAACAGATTTTCTAATGGTTATCCTATAATTTCGTACGATTACTACCGATTGAAGCGTGTAGAGGATAAATACGGGAATGCGCTCATATATGAATATCAGGATTCGGAATATGACGAGAAACTTTTGTTGCCTTCCCGCATATATTATAATAAAAACCCTAATGTTTTTATTTGCATAGAAAGCAACTATGACGGAAATGTCACTTCAATATACGGTCCGGAGGGCGTAAAAATAGCGTATTCCTACGATTATTTTGGGCATAATAGCGATAATCTTTCTAGCTATGAGACTCGCGGATTGTATGATGGTTTCTACGCACTTACATCTGTCTCTTTAATGGATGGGGATACTTCTGAAATGCTTTTTAATTATGCTTACACCGGTGTGACCTACGAAAAAGATATTTGGCATATTATTAGCGGAGGCGAGGTGTTCTCGGATTTTTCGCATTGCCATTTTGATTTAAGTGAAATAACAGACGGTGCGGGGAATGTTTACGAGTTTGAATATGCACCATTCGAGACGAACTATATGGTGTCAAGCGCTAACGGTGCTCCGGATGATGTGGTTTCTAAGGGGGGAATTTTTTCAATAAGGGAGAACGTGTACTATGCGCAGAATGGCGGAGCTCGAAAAGTTTCGAAAGTTACGATTAGGGCGCCTGCGCGCGCTGGTGAAGACGCTCCCTCACCGTTGGTGAGCCAGTTTAGTTCCTATTCTTTTATAGTCCCAAATCCGACGCCAACCGGCAACGTTTATTCTCTTGCTTCGGCGTATTCGTCGCAGGCTGCGCGCAATACTACAGTCACCGACCCGAATGGAAATCAGATTCGGTATACATGGGTAGACGGAGGAAATATTTCTGAATATGGAGTTGTCATAGAGGAAATGCCGTCATTTAGCGATGCTTACGGAAAAGGACCAAGTGATCCTTTTACTGTGCCTGTTATGGTATACTATCCTAAGATGAAGATAGAGTATCTTGGTACGGCGCCAGTGGAAGGTGGGGAAAATTTGTATGAGACAGCCGAGTTTGATATTGGAGCTGGAATGGCTGTTAAAAAAGTAAGGGACATATCTGGAAATGTGACGACATTTGAATATGCGGATGAGCTTCCGTTATCGTCCACAGAAGTCAAACTAAACTATGCATCGCGCCGTTTAGAAGACGGCACTTACGAAGCTGCGCGATATTCTGATCCTACCAAGCAGACGGATGCGCTTGGGAATGTTACTGAGTATGTTTACAATTCGTCGACGCGCGTTATGACATCAGTAAAGCACAGGGCATCTGGTGCGGAAGAATATTCGCGACAGACACTTTGGACGCTTGACTCGGCAGGTTATTTGCGTATTCAGGAACAGGTATTAGGTTTTGATGGTCAGGCGGAGAAGACGACGCTTAACGAATATGCGGACTCCGATTTCCCCGCGTTTTTGACGAAGGCGACGATTGTTGACGGCGCGGGGACGGATAAGGATATCGTGACGGAGTACGTTGCGGACGCTTCCGGACGTGTTGCCCAGATGGAGAACGCGGCGGGCACGAGATACATGGAATACAACGGCAACGGCAGGAAGATTTCAGAGACGGACGCCAACGGGAATACGACGCGCTATGTCTACAATGCACTTAACAGGCTTGTGCGCGTTGAGAATCCGGACGCTACATTCCGCGCGTTTGAGTACGACGCCATAGGGCGCAAGGTAAGCGAGACGGACGAGCGCGGGGCGGTGTCGAGGTATGAGTACGACGCCATGCACAACATAGAGGTTTCGGAGCGGCAGGTTTCGGGGCAGAGCTACGCTCGGACCGAAAATAAGTATAACGGAATGGGTTTGCTTGAGCGCGTTGAAGATCCCAACGGCAACGCTGTAGAGTACGGCTACGACGCGCTTGGCAGGCGCGTTTGGGAGAAGAAATACGATTCGTCCGGAGCGTTGAAATCCACCGCGACGTTTGAGTACGGGGCGAACAGCGGGTCCGCGATGTTTTCCGCTGACGGGTTCAAGCCTACGCGCAGCGTGAGCGGCGCGGGGGTAGTGAAGCGGTATGAGTATGACGTGCTTTACAGGCCGTTAAAGAGCATATCCGAGTACGGCGAGGACGAAGGCGGAGAAGTGTTGGAGTCCGTTGAAAGCAGCGAGTTTGACATGTTCGGCAACGTGGTTAAGAAGACTGATCCGCTTGGCAACATAACACTATTTCAGTATAATTCTTTTGACAAGCCCGTGTCGCAGACGAATCCGGACGCTACCGTAAAGCTTTACACCTATACCGGCAACGGCGCTGTTTTGAGTGAGACCGACGAGCTTGGAGCGCGGATAGACTACGAATACGATTTGGCAGGGCAGCTTTCCCGAAAGACATTTCCGCAAGTTGAGGACGGTCATGGCGCATCAGTTCGTCCGTATGAGACATACACATACGACGCAAACGGTAATATGATTTGTAGAACGGACGCGCGCGGTTTTGAATACGGGATGTTGTACGACCAGCGCAATCGCGTGGTTGAAAAACTGAGCCCTGCGGTTGCCGTTGAGATCGGCGGATCGCAGACGTACAGGCGTCCGACGAGCAGGGTGGAGTACGACGCCGCCGGCAATGTCGTGAAGGAAACCGACGCCAACGGCAATATAAAGACGCACGAATACGACCTGCTTGGGCGGCGCACAAAAACAACCCGCCATTCGGTTAGTTGCTATGATGGAACCGAAAGCTCGACAGTAAACTTGGTCGATACCGTGGAGTACGACATGAACGGGAATCCGACTATCATAACCGACGCCGGCGGGCGCAAGATGAAGTATGAATACGACTACCAAAATAAGCCCGTAAAGAAAATTCGCAACTACGGTGGAACTTCGAGCATAACCGAGCTTTCCGAATACGACTGCGACGGCCGGTTGACGGCCGTGGTAGACGGGAAGGGGAATCGGACGGAATACACATACGACGGCATGAACCGCAGGACGCTCGCAAGCTACGGTGTAGGCACTGAAACAACGCGCCAGCGTCCGTACACATACAATGCTCTGAACCTGACCGCCGATATTGGCACGTCTTACGAGTACGACAGCCGCAACCGCCTCAAAAAGCATAGTGATACTTACGTCGATGAAAATCCCGTATCCTATAATTATGCGTACGACGCCGTCGGGCGCATACTGTCCGTAAACGACGTAAGCTATACGTACGATGCCATGGGGCGCACGACGAGCGAAACCAACGGCGGCTATATGCACGCTTACGGATACGACGAGAATGGCAACCGCGTATTTTCGCGCTACGGCATATCTTCCGACGGAAGTTATACGCATGCGCTGTCTGCGAAGTACGACAGCAACAATCGTCTAGAGAAGCTGACGGACGAGAAGGGGCGAGTCACAACATATATATACGATCTCAACGGTAATATAGTGAAGCAGATGTATCCGAACGGCATAACTATAACCAATACATACGACAGTTTAAACCGCCTGACTTCCACCACATCTAAAAAGCCCGACGGCACGACCGTAATAATTGGCGAATACAAATACGATGCTGCCGGTAACGTAAGATATGTGTCGCAAGTTTCGAGTAGCCATACACAAGTGGTGGAAAATACATACGATGATTTTGATAGGTTAACCACAGAGAACATTACTCTCGATAATAACTTAAATGATATAAGGCAAAAAGTGTATTCGTATGACAACGCCGATAATTGTACAAGTTATATGGAATATAGGTATAACAATGTGTGGGATGGTAATATATACTACTACAATTCATTAAATCAAATGTATAGTGATTACGCTTATCCTGGAATAAAAGGGACATGTATATATGATGAATTTGGCAATTATATAAGTAAAGCTTATGAATATCCCGATGAAAGTACAAGTATATCAAGTAATAATGAATATGATGGGTTTGGTCGATTGAAAGTAGACGGAACGACAACTTACAATTATGATTATAGAGGTAGATTGGTTTCAAGTATAAATGCGTCAAATGGTACCTATAGATATAAAGGTAGTTATTCAGGTGGCACTTCTGTAATAGATAAAAATTCAGGGAATACGACATATCTTTATCGCGGTTCGGACATGGGGGGCGGTGTAGGAGGGTTATTGTACACAGAAGATGCGGACAGTAGCGGGCTAAACTATAAGCATTACAATTTGCGCGGAGACATAGTAGCGACGACGGACAGCGAATGTTCCATACTCGTACAGTATCTATATGAGGCATTTGGTGCGATAATAGAGACATACGGTATTTCACCTTCCGACCGGTATAGATCCAATACAAAGTATCGCGATGGGTATATAAACGAAGGGCGACGGTGGCGAACAACAAGCGCAACTGGCTTTATATCTCCCGATCCGCTGGAATACATAGACGGTTTAAATTGTTACGCCTATTGCGGCAACAACCCATGGGGCAGATTCGATCCCTATGGATTGGCAGAGTTGAACCCGATGAAATGTACTTACAGTAGTGGTCCTATATATTATTTTGACGATCCAAATGATATATATCTTCTTGATAGAAAAGTTTCTTTTTGGGCAAAATCATTGGGGAGCAGTGATATAAATTTTGCAAAGGAAAAGAAATATTTCATAGCGCAAGAGAGTAATTTTACAATAGTAAACAGTGATGGCAGTAAGATATCAAAAAGCGTAGTGGTAATAAGAGAGGCAAAAATTCATAATGGGAAAATGTATAGCCAAGAAGTAAAAGAAATACTTCAAGATGAATTTAATGATGCTGGGATAGATAAAGATAAGGTAGATTCAATTACGGTTGAATCAAGTTTCAGGATATACGAGGGCGAAATTCCCTCAAAGTTAAAAAAGAGCGATGTGATTTGTGCCGATAGTGAAGTTTCAATTTATGGAACTAAAACTCAATTAAATGATGGAAAAAATTTTAATGATGTGACAAGTTATTCAATGTCACAAGTTGGGAATGAATCTCCGTATGTATCAGACGCAAAAAATCTGGACGAATTTGAGAAAGAGAATAATGTAAAATCTATAGATATATCGAATAAGGTAAGGACGACAATAGACATAAAAAATAAAAAACTTAAGAGTGAAAAGGTAAAGTAGTTGTATGAAGAGAATATTTTTTTATTTTTACATTTTATTATTATCAAAAGCGGTATTATTTGCGCAGGCGGATTTTCCGAAAGACTCGAGTATATATAAAACACTTGGTTGGTGGAAAGTTCGCAATGAATCTGAGAATATTACATATATCACTCATCGTTATATGTGTGGTGACAATGTATTGATAAGTAATTTTATATTAAATAATGGAGGGTTTGCACCAAAAGTTTTTAGGGAAAGTGACGGATTTGAATATACAATATATTTAAAGGAATGTTTGTTATATATAACTAAATATCAATATTCTTTTGATACTTATGACTCACTTGTAATATCAAAATATATAGGAGATAATTGTTATTCATATGCAGATATAAAAGAGTTTGCTCCGTTTACTTTGTATATAAAGGATTTTGCTTCGAGTGAATTGAAAGAGAATTGCGCTCATACGATTATTGAAAAAAACAGGATGATAGAAACGAATAGGTATTTTGATAATTCAAAACATGATAAGTTTGGCATAAAGAAGATGATTTATACCAGATTGAGTAAAGATGAAGTAAAAATGGAACCTGTAAATAATGCACAGAGAATATTTTTTGATGCGTATTCTAAAAATTTAGAATTTATAAAGACGCGCAAAGAGCTGTCCGAATTTTATAATAATATAAAAGAGGGTTCGTTTTATTATCCGTGCAAGGAAAAATTGGAAACATTGTCATACCTCGTAAAGAAGCTTGAAGGCAAATGGGAATACAAAAATGTAAAGAGCGGGGTATCGATGGAATTTACAGTAATAAACCAGTATGATACATACGCGCTTTTTCTGCCTAAAACAACTTTGTCGCGAGATGTTAAATTATATCCTGAGGTTTATTTGTTATTTTCGAAAAGAGGAATAATGCCATGGGAAAAAGAAGTAATTGCAAAACCAAAAGTTAAAGTGCCATATATTACTTTAAAATTTTTATTTGGCAGATGGGGAATGAGACTATTATACAGCCCATCATGTATGTATTTAAGAGAAAGTGAGGATAATTATTATAATTTAGATTATCATTCTCCATTTACTTATATAAATAATAATAATAATATTTATTATTTTAATGGTGCGGCATGGGATGAAGCAGCTAACAAGGATAACGACTATCCCGAAAAGATAAAAGCTAAGAGAATCTCTTTAAAATGGGAAGTGAATGAGGATTTTACGAAGATAGACGAATATATAGATTTAAAAGACGGGAAAGGGTGGCAACATACTGTAAGTATGGAAAAAATCATTAATAAATAAAAGAATTGTTTTTTAAGAATAAAAGATATATATAGTTGTACAGATAAGTACATCAGTATTGGAGAAGGATGAAGGCAATACGCTAAGGTTTTATCGCGGTTTGGATATGGGCGGCGGCGTAGGAGGGTTATTGTACGCAGAGAATGCGGACAGTAGCGGGCTAAACTATAAGCATTACAATTTGCGCGGAGACATAGTAGCGACGACGGATTCTGGAGGGAGCATATTATCGGAGCTTAGATACCTAGGTAATGGTGATATAAAAAGATCAAGCGGCACGCAGCCTGCGGATAAGTTTAAGCACAATACAAAACGAGTGGAAGACGGATTTGTGAACGAAGGGCGAAGATATAGGGATATTGAAATGATGCGTTTTACGTCTCCCGATCCGCTGGAATACATAGACGGGTTAAATTGTTACGCCTATTGTGGCAACAACCCATGGGGCAGATTCGATCCCTATGGATTGGCAGAGTTGAAAAAAGGCTACATAAAAGCAGAGAAAAATTCTGGTGGAAAAACACCAAATGAGTCTAGTAAAGATAATAAAATTACATTTTCCGGGAAGGTTGAAATTGGGTCTAAGAGTGGAGAAAATGAAAAAACATTCACAATAGGAGGTAGTACTACAGTTGATGGTAATAAATCAACAGGTGAGGTAAAATATAAAATTGAATCAGGGAAGATTGAAAAAACTGTTGAGGGTAAGGTAAGTAATGACAATGGAAACGTAAAAGCAGAGGGGAGTTTAGGTGTTAAAGTAAATAATAAATCAAATAATACTAGTGAGAATGGTAATTCATATGAAGTTAATATCAAGGGTTCATATGGTAATAATTCATCTAATGGAGGTTCTTCATGGTCAGCGGAAGTAAATTTTAAAATAAAAAATGATAATAGTAGCATTGAATCCTATATTAAATTTGAAAATGAAAATGGGAATAGTAATGTTGAGGTGGGATTAAAATATAATGTGCGTTTTTAATAATATTATGAAAAAAATTATATATATATTAATAATGGTGTCATTTATTTTCTGCTATGCAGATGTAAGATATGATGAGTTAAATAAGAAAGCAAAAGATGGTGATCAGGATGCCCAATATAGTCTAGCAAGGTTATATTTTACGGGGTACGGGATTCAAAAAGATTATAATAAGTCGTTTGCCTTAACAAAAGAGTTAGCAGATAAAAAAAATCCAAAAGGGATACATTTGTTGGCAATTCATTTTATGTTAGGTTGTGGAACTGAGCAAAATACCGCAATGGCAATAAAATTATTTGAAGAAGCATCCAAATTAGGAAACCTAAATTCTACTATTGGATTGGCGAATATGTACTTAAACGGATATAAAAATCTTCCTAAAGATTATAAAAAAGCTTATATATTATATTCAGAAATAGAAAAAATTCCATTGCAAGAAATAGAAAGAAAAGGTGGGATGAAAGAAGATGTAGGTGATGTATATTCCAATCTTGGTGTTATGTACTTAGAAGGTTTATATGTAGATAGAGATGTTGTTAAGGCTATTGATTTATTAGAACGATCTTTTGCGTTAGGTTCAGATATTGCAGCAAATAATTTAGGCTCAATATATTATTCTGATAAATATGGAGTTAATAATTATAAAAAAAGCAGAGAATGGTTTGAAATAGCCGCGAAGCAAAAAAACAAGCAAGCGATATATTCATTGGCGACGTTCTATATAGATGGGAAGGGGGTAGAGAAGGATTTAAGGAAAGGTTTAGAATATTTATATGAAGGTGCGGCGTTGAAGAGTGAGCGTTGCATAGAGAAGATAGAGGAAATAGCGGCAGGAGGGGATTCGGAAGGGGAATTAATGTTAGGGAAGATGTATTATTATGGGAAAGGGTATGAGAAAGATTATAAGAAAGCGTTTGAGTATTTTAACAAAGCGGAAGAGCATGGGAGTGCAGAGGCGAAGTTCATGAAGGGGATGATGTATCAACTTGGGGACTATGTAAGTTCAGATGAAGATAAAGCATTGGAATATTATGAGGGATCATTAAATGGGGGATACAAGAAAGCGTTGGTAGGGATAATAGACATATATTACACATATAGGGAGGATTATAAAAGGGTCGAGGAGTTGTTGGAGAAATATAAGGGCGAGTTAGAAAAGTTAAAGGACAATACGACGAGATATATGTTGGGGTCGTTATATGCGGAAGGGAATGTGAAACAGGACTTAGAGAAGGCGAAGAAGTATCTGTTAGAGTCGGCGGAGGATGGGTTTGAATATTCGCAGTTGGCGTTGATGTATTTATATGCGAAATATATGCCAAAGCAGGATAGGAACTATTCCAAAGCGTATTATTGGTATTTAATGGCAAAGGAAAGAGGGGATGAGATTGAAGAAGATGACAATGAATTTGCAAAAAATATAAAGAAATCTTTAACAGCGGAAGAGATTAAGAGGATAGAGAAGGAAGTGTCTGAAAAGATAAAATCTAACAAATGAGCAAACGAATATTGGGAACATTAGATATAGAATAAAGCAGTATAGGATTACAAAATATTTCTTTAAAAAAGTAATATAACGGGTAGTTTCGAGCGGTGTTTTGGAGTTAAAATATGTAACAAGGACTTTGATTGCAGCTATTATCATAAAATATATAATAAAAGAATATCAGGACCGCACATTCATGAAGGTAAGAATGTGCGTCCGGCAAATTTAGATGAAATTCCTGGAGGTAAGTAAACTATGATAAATATAATAAATACACTCGAAAAGCTAATAAGAACTTTAAAGAATGATAAAAGTTTAAACATAAATTTTCATAATGTAGATAATCCTGGTTGGTATTTTTCCCTAAATATATCATTATTAGGTCTAAGACTTGCGGAGGATTCAACGATAAAACAAATAGAAAGGTCGGAAGAAGATTGGATTCATTTGTATATAAGGGATAATGAATTGAGATTTGCATGTTCTGAGAAGAATATGATAGAGTCCTTTTACATAATGTTTGAATATCTAAAGGAATATTTAGGGAGCGATTTTATAGAATATGGAAATAATGATATTCTAAAGAGTTATCAAGATTGGTATGTGGAAAGTTGTAATGAAGATTGGGAACATAGTGCGGGGACTAATTTAAATTTAAAAGGCGGCAAATGGGAGTTGAGAGTAGATTATTATGATTTAGATTACAATTATGATAATTTTAAATCGGAAGAAGAATATATATCTGAAAGCGATTTCTATAAGTATGATATAGAAAATAATGAACCTGCCTGCTTTGAAGATGAGAAAGTATTTATAGGATATGCGTCGGTAGGAAAATTGTCGAAATTGTTCGAAGGTTTTGTAAAAAATCTAAGCCTTATGCAATAAGGACAATTTTACAAATGTTGCAATATTAAGTAAAAAGATAGCTCATGGGCATAACGGACACTATTTGTATATAACGCTATTTAGAAATTGAGATAAGTAAAGTACGACAGCAACAATCGTCTTGAGAAGCTGACGGACGAGAAGGGGCGAGTCACAACATATATATACGATCTCAACGGTAATATATTGAAGCAGATGTATCCGAACGGCATAACTATAACCAATACCTACGACAGTTTAAACCGCCTGACTTCCACCACATCTAAAAAGCCCGACGGCACGAGTGTAATAACAGGCGAATACAAATACGACGCCGCCGGTAACGTAAGATACATATTGCAAGAGACGGCTGAGAATAAGCATCTGCTATTAGTTTCCTATGACGATTATGACCGTATGGTAAAAGAGGAAATGAAAGTGGACGGAGATATGTATACGGCGCAACCTGAGTGGAATCATTCGTATGATGATGCTGACAATTATAACGGATGGAGTGAATACGTTGTTATACCTGGACCTGGTGTGCGTTTTGTAACTGGGGGAAGGTCACATACCCAGATGAATTCCTTGAATCAAGTAGGGAAGACAATTTATTTTCCGGGAGATAGCATGGAGGCAAGATATGGGTATGATGAAATGGGAAATATGGCGCAAATAATAAGTTTTTACTATAATGCGCCAGTAGGTCATCAAGAGCATATAATAAATTATACGTTTGACGGATTCGGTAGAATGATAAAAATAGAGAATGAAGAGCGGATAATAGAATATGAGTACGACTATCGCGGAAGATTAATGAGGAGGGTAGAGCGCGAATTGCCTGACGGGGAAAATGTAGAGACAGCGAGAATGAGTTATTCGGGTGGTACATCAGTATTGGAGAAGAATGTAGAGAATACGCTAAGGTTTTATCGCGGTTCGGATATGGGGGGCGGCGTAGGAGGGTTATTGTACGCAGAGGATGCGGACAGTAGCGGGCTAAACTATAAGCATTACAATTTGCGCGGAGACATAGTAGTTACGACCGATTCTGGAGGGAGTATATTATCGAAACGGCAACATATTGGCAATGGGAGCGTATTCGATTCAAGTGCCACGAAGCCTGCTGACAAGTTTTTTTAACAACGCTAAGTATATAGATGTGATACGAATTTATTATTGTAATCTTCTATATGTGAAGTGATGTTTGCTTATTTTATTATATTATAAGTATTTTATCTTTTCATGTGTGAGATTTTATCCGCAGTTGTAGTATCCTCACTCTTTCATTTTTTATGTCTTTAATAACTAATCTGATATAAAAATTTTTTAAAATCTTGAAACTTTCTGTATATGTGCGCGTTTAGCGTATTAGTTTACTTGCGTAAACTTTTTTGCCCATAGATTTTTTTACCCTCTATGGCTATTACAATTATTATATGAATAAAAAAAACAACAGTGAACCCGCAAAAGAAGTTTGCAGGCTTCTTAATGCGTGCGCGGAAAAAATGAGAAGGTTTATCGCGCACAAAGATAACCACCGCCTTTACGGATTAAGTGTCGGGCAAATTGAAATACTGCGTTTTCTAGCGGAGGCGGAGGGCGACATTATGCTAAAAGATCTTATAAAAACATTCAAAATTTCAAAAAGTCTCGCTTCTCAATCCGTCGCACGGCTTGTCCGGCACGGCTTTATTTGCAAATCCCGCTCAACTTGCGATTCCAGAAATATCATTCTTTCCAAAACAAAAAAATTAGAGCTTCTTGAATCTAAAATAAAGCAAATTGAAATTGACTACTTTTTTAAAGCAATAGGCAACCTCCCGCGAGAAGACTCTATCGCCCTCGCAAACCTATTGCAATCTCTTCAAATAAATCTCGAAAAAGAACTCGTATGAAGCAATCTCTCCAAAAAATCGCTTTACATATCTCACTTGCGGCGTTTCTCGTTTCGCCTCTTCTGGCCGCGCCGCAGCAATCACCCTCGGAAGCGGGCGCTCCAAGAATTTCCGTCCCAGTTTGCAATGCGACCACGGAATATGAACTTGCGGAGTATAGATACACGGGCAGGGTAGTCCCTATTTCATCGGTTGACATCACTTCGAGAATTTCCGCCGACCTCACAAAAATCGGTTTCAAAGACGGCGATTTTGTCAAGAAGGGCCAGCTTTTGTATGTCTTTGACGACACGCGCTACGACGCCACAATGAAAATGGACCAGGCAAAAATCGCAGAGTATGAGGCGAAGCTCATCTATGCAAAAAATGACTACGAGCGCATTGACCAGCTATATAAGAAAGGTGTCTCCACAAAAGATGAAATGGAGAGCGCACTAAGCCAATATAAGTCGTACCAAGCCTCGTTGCTCGGCGCCAAGGCGGAATTTATACTTTCCGAGGACGATTACAACCACTGCCGCATTTATTCCCCCATTTCAGGCGTAATAGGGCTTACTAATTACACCGAGGGAAATTATATTACGCCGTCTTCCGGAATTTTGGTGACCATTATCCAGCTTGACCCCATAAGAGTTAAATTTTCAATGAGCACGCGAGATTTCCTCAATAATTTCTCGGACATCGAGGGCCTGAAAAAAAACTGCACTGTAAAGATAAAAATGGCGGATAATTCTTTTTTCGACGAGGAAGGCTCTATCGAGTTCGTCAACAACGAGGCGGTTAAAACTACCGATACTATCCAGGTTTTGCAAAATTCAAAAATTCAAAGTCGAGGCTGCTGCCAAACAATACGGTCGCAGTTTATCTTGGAAACAAAAAAGGGGTGGAAAAAGTGGTCATACCAAGCACCGCTCTCATGTATGACGAAGATTCCCCATATGTGTTTGTACTTGATGACAACAATGTCCCGAAGCGCAGAAACGTATCCCTCGGGCGCATGGACGGCGGGCGGCAGTTCGTAAATTCAGGCCTTAAAGCCGGCGAGCGCGTCGTAAGCGACGGCGTTCACAAGGTCATCGAAAATGTAAAAGTAGACATTGTAAAATAGGCAAGCTATGTTTTCAAAATTTTTTATAGAGCACCCGCGTTTTGCGGCGGTCATAAGTTTGCGGCTCGTCATTACAGGCGCGCTTACCATATTCAAGCTGCCTGTTGCGGACTATCCGGAGATATCGCCGCCGCAAATCCGCGTGCAGGCAACTTACAGCGGCGCGAGCGCGGAAGTTTTAAAAGACACTGTTGCCCTTGTCATAGAGGCCAATTTAAACGGAATTGAAAATCTGCTTTATTTTGACTCCGAATGTTCAAACACCGGCACATACTCGTGCTCGCTTGTTTTTAAGACGGGGACAGATTCCGACATCGCAATGGTCGAAGTGCAAAACGCCGTCAAGCGCTCCGAGGCAAAACTGCCGAGCGAAGTCCAGCGGACTGGGATTGAAGTGCGCAAGCGCACAGGCGACTTGCTTGCAATGTTTCAGCTAATGACGGACGGGGCGCACATGTCCGATCTGGAGTTGAACAATTATGCCTCAACCACCATCGCCGATGCAATCAGCCGCATAGACGGCGTTTCCGCGGCCGACGCATTCGGCGGCAAAACCTTCTCTATGCGCATCTGAACAGACCCCATACGAATGGGCGGGCTCGGCATTTCCACCGACGACATAAAAAATGCTGTGGAGAGCCAGAATTTGCAGGCAGCCGCAGGGCTCGTCGGCGCTGAGGGCGGAAACGACTTCCTGCAATTTAAAGTCGACATCAAAGGGAGGTTAAAAACCGCAGAAGAATTTGAAAATATCATCGTCAAAAATGACGACGACGGAAATATCGTGCGCCTAAAAGATATCGCGCGAATTGAGCTTGGAGCGGACTCGTACGGCGCAAGCTGCAGTTTTAACGGCAAGAGCTCCGTCGGCCTCGGCGTATTTAAAACTACCGACGCCAACGCGCTCAACACGGTAAACGCAGTCAAAAAGGAGCTTGAGAGACTATCGAGAAATTTTCCTGAGGCGTCTCGTGGGAGATTGCTTACGATCCGACGAAATTTATAGAAATTTCAATGCGGGAAATTGTCGTCACTCTCGTTTCGGCGCTCGTCCTCTTAGTCTTGATAACGTATCTATTCCTTCAAGACTGGCGCGCGACTCTTATTCCCGCTGTCGCAATCCCGATATCTCTCGTGGGCACCTTTACTGCGATGTATGCGCTTGGGTACAGCATAAATTTGCTAACGATGTTCGGGCTTATATTGGTGATTGGCTCTTTGGTTGACGACGCTATTGTCGTGGTCGAAAACTGCCAATCGGTCATGCTGCGCGAGAGAGTCGATGCAAAGACGGCGAGCATTAAATCTATGAAGCAGATAACGGGCGCTGTAATTGCAACGACTCTCGTGACAATCGCCTGCTACGTGCCGCTCGCTTTTTACGGGGGAATGGTCGGCGAAATTTACACGCAATTTGCGGTTACAATGTGCATAGCCCTTTCCATTTCGACGCTTGTGGCGCTTACGCTTAGCCCGGCACTGTGCGCAATTTTATTAAAAAAAGAGGAGCTGTCGGAAAAGCTCTTCTTTAAGCCCGTGAATTTCGCCATAAACGGCGGAAGGAATCTTTATACGAAAATTGTAGGCTTTCTCGCCGCAAGGCTTTTCCTTACTTTTGCCATTTTCTGTGCAGTAGTAGGCTTGTCTTACTTTCTATTCGGATACTTGAAATCCTCTTTTATCCCTATGGAAGACAAGGGCACTATTATGTGCGATATTGAGCTTCCGCCGGGCGCATCGCTATCGCGCACGGAGGCCGCGACCAAAAAATTTGAAAATATGGTTAAAAAAATCGGCGGCGTTAAAAACTACATGACTGTCAACGGCAGGGGCATGGTTAGCGGAAGCGGCGAAAATGTCGCCATGGCGATTGTCGAACTGGAAGACTGGGACAAACGAACAACTGAAGATTTGTCGCTAAGTTCCATCGTAAAGCGCATTCAAGAGGGGGCGAAGTCGATACCCGAGGCAAATATCATGGCGTTCACTCCGCCCGCCATTATGGGTCTTGGCGTGACAGGCGGCATATCGTTTAGCCTTACTGCTTCCGGCGAAGTATCGACTAAAGAAATAATGGAAAACGCTAAAAAACTCGCCGCCGAAATGTCTACCTTTGAAGGCGTGACAACCGCAATGAACTCAAATTCGGGCGAAATCCCGCAGTTCTCAGTTCAAATCGACAGGGAAAAGGCCGAGAGTCTCGGAATCCCGGTAAGCTCGATTTTCTCAACCTTGCAGAGCAACATCGCATCGTATTACATAAACGACTTTAACATTCTCGGCGACGTATTCGAGGTGAACATGCATGCAGAAAGAAACATGCGCTCCACGCTCGAAGACCTCATGGAGCTACAAATCCCCACTCCCGACGGCGAAATGACCCCTCTTAGCACTGTCGCGTCCGCAAAGTACGGCTCGGCTCCAAAGCAGATAAACATGTACAACAAACTGCTTTCAACTGACATAAACGTAATGACGGATTCAAGCGTCTCTACCGGGGAAATCATGGATAAAATTGAGAACATAAAACTTCCCTTCGGCTACGACATCGCATGGACCGACATGAGCTACCAGGAAAAGCAAAACGAGAACAAAATAGTTTCCCTAATGGCGCTCGCGATAGTATTCGCCTACTTGTTCCTTGTCGCCCAGTATGAGAGCTGGACAATCCCTGTGCCTATTATGATGACCGTGGCGACTCCGATACTCGGTGCGCTTGCGGGGCTGTTGATTACCGGGGAATCGTTTAGCATTTACGCCCAACTGGGTATGGTTATGCTAGTCGGGCTAACTGCGAAAAATGCGATTCTTATGGTCGAATTTTCAAAACAGGAGCGCGAGATGGGCGTGCCGATATACAATGCTGCGGTAAACGGCGCTTCACAGCGGTTCAGGGCAGTTATGATGACGGCGCTTTCTTTCGTGTTCGGCGTGCTCCCGCTCGTAGTAGCAACGGGTGCAGGGGCGGCGAGCAGGCGCGCTATCGGCATTACGACTTTTTCGGGAATGCTTATGGCAACATGCCTTGGAATCATCTTGACTCCGTGCCTCTATGCGCTTGTCCAGACTATAAGGGAATCTTTCAACGGTAAAATCGGAATTAAAACTCGATGAAAAAATTTTATTTTAAAATAATTGCGGCGCTATGCTGCGCAATATTCTCCTCATGCCAGACTGTCGAAGACGCGCGCGAGGCCCAGAAGGAAACGTCGCTTATGCTTGGCGAGCGCACGGCTTCTCCCGAGGAGTTTGGGATAAAAAAAGGCGAATGCTATGACTTGGCGTATTTGGAAAAGGTTGCGGTGGAGGCGAATCCCCTCGTATTTCAGGCGCGCCAATATCTAATATGGCAGCAGCTCGAGCTTAAAAACGTCAAGGCTGGCTACCTCCCGACTATCGACGCTTATGCCGGTTTTGAGGAAAGCACCCACAATGAATTTAAGCGCGGCCAGAGCGCAAATATGCGCGGCAACGGATACGGCGGCATCGACTTTCAACTGCTTATTTACGACTTTGGCAAGACGGACGCTAAGGTTGTCCAGCAAATGCAAAATGTGGTTTCCGCCGAAAAAAATCTAATACTCGCAGAAATTGACGCTGTGTATAAGTTAAGGCAGGCGTTTTTTGGGTTAAAACGCTGCATAGAGCTAAATATTGTCGCGGAGCAGGCTGTTGCGCAATACAAGGAGCACCTCGAACATATGCTTGCAAAGTACAAATACGGCAAGAGTACAAAATACGATTGCTCCAAAGCTAGGGTCGACTACGACTCCTCCGTGTTGGAGCAGATAACTACTTCCAACAATGTGAGAATTGCAAAGGCAAATTTGATAAACGCTCTGGGATTCGACAAAGACGTGGACTTTTCCATCGGGGACGGAATCATGAAGGATACCGACATGACCGTTGAAGAACTTATGGAACTTGTGCGCAAATACGATCCGTCTCTTGGCGCTTTATACGCGAGCGCCAAGGGCGCGAGCTCATACATAGACGAGCAGATAGCCAATTTATATCCCACCATAAGCCTGAATGCCGAGGCGGTTGCCACCGGGGTGTCGTCGGGTTGGCCCGCCATTTGGAACATTGCCGGCGGCGCGGAATTGGTGCAGAATATTTTTAACGGAAACAGAAATATGAATGCGATAGAGCAGGCCGTTTCGGAGCTTAGGAGCGCCAGAAGCCAAATATCGGAATACGAACAGAAGGCTTATGCGGAGCTGACTACGGCGCATTTAAATCTCGAGAAATCGAAAAAACAATACGAGGTTGCGCTCGCGGCGGAGAAGGTCGCGAAGGAAAATTTGGACCTTGTCACGGAACGCTTTAACGTCGGGAAGGCGTCGGCTCTCGAACGCACGGACGCCCAAGTGTCGTACACTTCGGCGCAAGCGGACGCCGTCTCCGCTAAATACGACTGGCAGGACGCCCTTGCAACCATCGCTTACCTCACAGGGGGCGACGTAAAATCCGAAAATTAAGACTTATTGAATATTGTTAACGTTTTTCTAATCGTGTCCCGCGCGGATATTCATCGGCGCAGGCTGTCCAAATATGTTAAATGAGCAAAATAAAAAATTTCCCGAGTGCGTATTTATGCGGGGAGGGTAAGTAATTTTGTTGCTATTTCCCGCGCGATTGCCATATTTGCGGCAAAAATCGGGAAGATGAAAGATACAAAGGAAAGAATAATGGAGGCCGCGTTCGTGCTTATGATAAAAAACGGCGTCGACGCGGTGTCCACAGGCGACATCACAAAGGCGCTGAATCTTTCCAGAAGCCTTCCTTACCGTTATTTTAAAACTAAGCGGGAGTTGGTTTACGAGACTTTTAAGCTCTACTTTTGCGACAGGTTTTTCCCTGATCCCGGAGTGCCCTTGCCGACTACCTTGCGCGAAACACTTTTGCTTGTATCAAACAGGCTGGCCGAACTCATGGACGTTTTGGGGCGCGCGGTCGGCAGAAAAATGGACGTTTTCGACTATAACTGCCTCTATCTTGAAGCATTAAAAAGAGAACCCCGATTTAAAAAATACGTTTATTTGCAATCAGAAAAATTTTCAAAATGTGTAGATCTTGCCCTATCGAGCGGCGAGATAAAACCGCTTCCGCCGGAATTTATAAAGAGAGTGTTGCTCGATATATTCGGCAGAGGCTCCGATGTATTGGGAAAGAAAGACAGAAGGCGGAATCTTGAAAATATAATTTCCGACATGCGCCAATTTTACGAATTGATAAAGGCCGAGGTTTTGCCGGACGGAGAGTAGGCTTCTGTTGTCAGCGGGTTAAAGAGCCTTTTTGCGCGGAGGCGTTTTTTTAGCAGTGTTTGGAAAATCCTTTAAGCTGTTTTTTTAGCTTTGTAGCAGATTCCCGATGGGTGGTATTGCTTGGCTGCCTTATGTGCGAAATGCGCAAAAATGTGCCTCGGCGGGGCTCAAGGCATGGCGTATAGGCATGTCAGGCGGTGTAGCACAACATAAAGTTAATTGCGCGGCGAAAAAAATATTAAAATATTTTTTGCCTCCCATGCGGAAGACTATCGCATTGCGCGGCGAATTTCCAAGACGCCTAAAAATCAGTTGTGGAATAAAAGCGCCGCGCAAACTTCGTTGTTGAAAAATAGCGCTATTTACCGCCGAATTTTGCGCGCAGCTCGCGCTCTTCCTCCGGGGTTATTACAAGATACATTTTGGATTTGGATATCTCTACCGTATAGTTTTGATTCTTGTCGATGCCGTATTTCTGCCTGAGCTTTTCTTCGTTTGACTGCATCGCCTTTTCGGCGGCGGAGATATTTGCGCTTATTTTAAGCTGCGCTTGCGGATCGACAGTCCCGGCGAGCTCCGTGCGCAGTTTGTCTATCTCGTTCTTACGCGATATTGAAAACCCAAGCATTCTTTGGAGCTCCTCATTCGCGCGCGCTCCGGATATATTTTTTAGAATATAAAGGGAAGTGTTGCCTCGGGTGATTATTTTTAGCGGGTCGAGCTTCTTGCCGTCTTTGGATTTTAGTTCGGAAAGCTCTTCCTTGGTAATGGGTACGCAAATGTTGGATTCGTCATAGGTGATGCGGTAATCCCTGTTGGAAACAAAGCCGTAGAGCTTTTTCATTGCCTCCTCGTTTGTGGAAAAGTCCTTTACAAGCTTGTCGAGGGCTGAAGATATGCGGGTTTTGTCGGCGGCGAGGTCTTCGAGTTTCTTCGGGTCTTTCTCAAAGGTCTTTTCAGCGTCGGTTATCTCTTTGATGCGGAGTTTGCATTTGTCTATGGCAGTCGCGTGGCGGCGCATTATGTCGATATCGCGCTGGAAGGCTGCGTTTTGCTCGGGCGTAGAGAAAACTCTTACCAGATAGTATATGGAGTTGCCCTGGCGAACGATGTCGCCTGCTTGCGGTTCTCTGCCTGTTTGCGCGGAGGCTGAAAGGGTGGCTATTGCCGCAAAAATTGTAAATAGTTTCTTTATTCTCATTTTTTCGATTTTTTGTTAAATATATCGTACAAATTTTTCATATTTTCCGGAGGCAAAATTTCATCATCATATACTTCACTTAACCAATAATTCGCAGTAATTGCTCCTGAATTACTTAAAATTAATCCACCCACAGAATAAGTAACTGTAGAATTTTCTTTAACACGCCAGTCAGTTACATTAACATAACTATTAACTACGTCCTTATAATCTAAAATTGTTGACTTCATGTTGCGCATCTTATCGTGTAAACGACGATATAAGATATAAGCCTTAGCTACCTCTGCATAACCAGCCTTAATCAAAACAGACTCAACACTATCTTGAATATCTTCTACACAAATAATATTATCTTTTACCTTAG
>JABLTK010154596.1_pt1 | contig 27793 bp, 32 predicted proteins | sample 7160131 | NCBI WGS metagenome assembly JABLTK01 (sample SAMN14651221, study PRJNA627086) | human gut metagenome | isolation source: feces | host: Homo sapiens
AGCAGTAGACCCTCCCCGCATGTCCGTTGGGGTTCATCCTGTTCACCGTGTCGCGGTTAAAGGCGAAGGGCGTGCCCGTTTCCACCGCCGAGCGCAGCACCAGCCGAACAATATCCTTGACCGTCACGGTGCGCTTGGTAATGCGCGGGTCGTTTACGCAGTCCGCATACCGCTTTTCCCATTCGTCCCCGTAATAGTCCTCCAGAGAATAGCCCTTGACGGTCAGAATCTCGTGCGGACACATCAGGTGCCACGGCGCGTCGATATTCTCATCCGCCAATTTCCAGAACAGGTCGGGATAGCAGACGGCGGGGAACACGTCGTGGGCCTTCATGCGGTCGTCGCCGTTGTTGGTGCGCAGCTGCAGAAACTCCGGCAGATCCCTGTGCCAGACGTCCAGATAGACTGCCACCGCACCCTGCCGCATCCCAAGCTGATCCACCGCCACGGCGGTATCGTTTACGAGCCTGATCCATCTGATCACGCCGCCTGCCGCGCCCTGAAAGCCGCGAATGGCGCTGCCGGTGGCGCGCACCTTTCCAAAGTACATCCCCATGCCGCCGCCGAGCTTGGAGACCTTGGCAAAGTTATCAATCGAGCGGTAAATGCCGTCCAGGCTGTCGGGCACAGTATCGATAAAGCAGCTGGAAAGCTGGTGATAGGGCTTGCGGGCGTTGGACAGGGTGGGCGTCGCCATCGTGACCTCCAGACGGCTGAGCATATCATAGATGCGCCTGACCCACTGCATTCTGTCCCGTTGTTCCTTCATGGAAAGGTGCAGAGCAATGCCGAGAAACATCTCCTGCGGCGTTTCCAGCGGCACACGGTGATGCGTCTGGATGACATACCGTTTGAGCAGCAGATCAAGGCCTGAATAGGTAAACAGATCGTCGCGCTCCGGTGCGATAAAGCCCTCCGCTTCCTCGATCTCCGCGCGGGAATAGTGGGCGAGTATATAGTCGCCGTACAGCCCCTTGTCGGTCAGATAGCGGAGCTTGTCATAAAGACAGGCAATGCCCCGCGCGGACAATTCACAGGCCAGATTCCTTCGGAAGCAGTGATTCAGAAGCCGCGCGGCGATAAATTCCCATTTGGGCGCTTCCGGCGTCGTCAGCTCGACCGCCGCCTTGACCAGCGCGGCGCAGCGCTCCGTATCGCTCATCGACGGCTTGGCAAAGCTGTCGAATTTGGTCTGAAGTGCGGTCAGAGAATAGCTTTCCTCACCAAAATCCTTCTGTATGCGGCGGAGAAGCGCATCGAGGTCTTCATCCCCGCCCACGGCTTGAACAATTGAGGCGCGCACCCGGCGCAGGACGGATTGCTTCTCTCGATACAGGATGTACGCCTTTGCCACATCGTACCAGCCGGACTCCATCAGAACGCGTTCCACTTCGTCCTGCACCAGCTCCACCGTGAGCACGTCGTCCTGCGACAGCCTTGACAGCACGGCTTGAAGAAGCTTCGTCAGACCTTCGCCGTCGATCTCCTGCTTCTGCCCGGCAAACGCCTTTGCCATGGCGTTTTTTATCTTTTCTGGGGAAAATTCAACCATTTCTCCGTTTCGTTTTCTGATCCTCATACCCTGTCATCGTCTCCTGTTCTGTTTTTCTGAAAGGCTTTCGCGAATTTGGGGAAGGGGGAAAGCGCACGCTGCAGTATACCGTGCATCTGTGCGATGGCGATGCCGTAGTTAGTGAACGGCACGCCTGCGGCTCGTGCCCGGGCAATACGCGATTTCATCTCCCGTTCGTTCAGCATACAGCCGCCACAGTGAACCATGAGCGCATATTTTTCAAGTTCCGCAGGAAACTCTCCTCCCGATGTAAACTCATAACTCAGCTTTTTCCCCGTATATTTCTCTATCCAGCCGGGCAGTTTCACCGTGCCGATATCGTTGCACTGTCGATGATGGGTACAGCCCTCGGAGATGAGAACCCTATCGCCGTCGCACAGCCGGTCAAGAAAGGCCGCTCCAAGTACCGTTTCTTCAAGTTCGCCCTTGTATCGTGCGAAAAGGATGGAAAACGAGGTCAGCGGGATATCCTCCGGTACAATACGGCTGACTGTACCGAATACCTGGGAATCAGTGATAACCATTCGCGGCTTTTCTTTCAGTGCGGATAGCGCGTCAGCAATCTCAGTTTCCTTTGCTACAATATTGACAGCTCCGCCATCAAGCACATCGCGTATCATCTGCTGCTGCGGCAATATCATACGTCCCTTCGGAGCCGATTCATCGATCGGCGTGACAAGAACGACGATATCACCCGCTGAAAGCAAATCCCCCACAAGCTGTTTTTCCTCTCTGACGCCCCCGAGCCGCCCGATCATCTCTTTCAGCTCACGAATGTTTGTTTTGCGCTTTGCGCTTACATACAGGCTTTTTCCATCTGTCGTGGGGCATTCTTCAAGAAGATCACTTTTGTTGTAAACGGTGATATAAGGTATGCTGCGCTTTTCAAACTCTGCCATTAGCACACGGTCGTGTTCTCCCATACCGGCTGCAGCGTCAACAACCAGCACGGCGACGTCCGTCTTGTCAAGCATACGCAGGGCGCGTTTCACTCGCATTTCTCCGAGATCCCCCTCGTCGTCGATACCCGGAGTGTCAATGATTACGACAGGGCCTATCGGCAACAGCTCCATCGCCTTCTGCACGGGGTCTGTCGTTGTTCCCATATGCTCTGATACAAGAGAAAGCGCCTGCCCGGTCACGGCGTTGACAACGCTGGATTTTCCTGCGTTTCTCATTCCGAAAAAGGCAATATGAAGCCTCTCGCCTGACGGTTTATCGTTCAGCCCCATTGGTTGCACCCCCTAAAATCGAAAGTCACGGCGATCGGAGCGCCTGATTGCCTCAATGTTTTCTGCGGCAATCGCATGTGCTTTTACGTTCGGTATCTTTTCAAGCTCACGCCAGATCATTTCGAAGCCGATGCGCCGAGTTTCTTCCGAGGCGTAATCGACCAGATATTCGGTCAGAGTCATCAGCGCGTTGGGATGGCAGCAGTTGAGGATCTGCCCACTTTTGCAAAGACTCATAAAACGGTCGCCAGTTCTGCCCTCACGGTAGCAGGCGGTGCAGAAAGACGGAATATGCTCGTTCACCATCAGCCAGCGAACCACCTCATCCAGCGTTCTCTGATCCGACACATCGAACTGCTCGGAATCATGCGGCCGTTTCTCTTCGGTATAGCCGCCGACCGATGTGCGCGATGCGCCGCTGATTTGGGAAATGCCAAGGTGAAGCACCTTTCCGCGCACAGTTTCGCTCTCACGAGTAGAGATAATCATGCCGGTATATGGCACTGCGATGCGAATACAGGCAATGATTTTTGCAAAGAGGTCATCTGAGATTCCGTTATCAAACACGTCGGGGTCAATATCATCGGCGCGTTTGATACGTGGAACGCTAATCGTATGCGGTCCCACGCCATGAACAGCCTCCAAATGCTCCTCGTGCATGAGCAATCCGGCAAACTCATACTGATAGCCTTCAAGCCCAAACAAAACGCCAAGACCTACGTCATCAATGCCTCCCTCCATGGCTCTGTCCATCGCTTCGGTGTGGTAGTCGTAGTCATGCTTCGGACCTGTCGGATGAAGCTCAAGATAGCTCTTTTTGTTGTATGTTTCCTGAAAGAGGATATAGGTCCCAATTCCCGCGTCCTTAAGCCTGCGGTAGTTTTCCACCGTCGTGGCAGCGATATTGACGTTCACCCTTCTGATATCGCCGTTTTTGTGGTGGACGGAGTAGATCGTTTCGATACATTCGAGGATATATTCTATTGGGTTCAGCAGGGGATGCTCACCGGCTTCGATCGCCAGGCGCTTGTGCCCCATATTCTGAAGCGCAATGACCTCTGCGCGGACTTCGTCCTGCGTCAACTTTTTACGGGCAATATGCGTATTCTTCAAGTGATACGGACAGTAGACGCAGCCGTTGATACAGTAGTTGGAGAGATACAGAGGTGCGAACATCACGATGCGATTGCCGTAGAAGGCCTGCTTGATCTCGTTTGCAAGGCGGTACATTTGCTCCACTTTTTCGGGAATGTCGCAGGCGAGCAGCACCGACGCCTCACGGTGTGAAAGTCCCGCGCAGGTCACGCCGTTTCCGCTTTTCTTCGGACGTGCTTTTTCAAGCAATGCGTCGATCAGTGCAGCATCGTGTTTGTGCTCCTCGGCGTAGGCTATGGTTTTTCTGATCTCGGCGTCGGATATAAATTCCTCCGCCTTCATCGATTTGGGGTCGTAGTTCATGATCGTCTCCTTTCTTTCCGGTTAGGCGAGCCTTTCCGTCAGACAGAATGATTATTTTATGATATCGCCGCGTGCGCAGACGATGCGGTAGCCGATCCCGTTCATTTGTTTCTTCAGCAGTGCAAGGCTCTGCGCCGGTTCGATTCCACTCGACAGCTTGTTGTTGTATAGCGCATATTTCTCCCGCACGGAGAATGGAGAAAGGTTCGGCATGACGACGTTTGCGCCTGCCCTGATTCCGCGCTCTCTGCCGCCCTCTTCAACGCTTCCGAGCGCCGTCGTCGCAGGGAGCAGAATGTTTGGCTTGATCAGGCGCACAAGCGAGAGCAGAAAGACCGTTAGGTCGATGCGTCCCGCAGGATATGCGCCGAAGGGCGTATCTTCATGTGGGATAAACGGGCCTATGCCGCACATGTCAGGCTGAAATCCCTCAATGAATTTCAAATCCTCTGCAAGTGTTTCCGTCGTTTGATACGGACTGCCCACCATGAAACCGCAGCCGACCTGGAAGCCAATTTCCTTCAGATCGCGCAGGCAGCGCATTCGATTGTCAAAGGACATGGACGCAGGGTGGAGCTTTTCATAATGCTGTTTATTCGCCGTTTCATGGCGCAGCAGATATCGATTTGCACCCGCCGCATACATATTTTTATAGTCCCGGCGCGGATATTCCCCGAAAGAGAGCGTAATGGCGCAGTCGAGGTACTTTTTTCTGATTTCCGATACGATCCCGCATAGCTTTTCAGCCGGCATAACGCCCTCGCCGCCCTGCAAAACGAAGGTTCGGAAGCCGAGTTCGTAGCCATCTATGCAGCAGGAGAGGATTTCCTCTTTTGTCAGGACATAGCGCTGACAACTTTTATTTGAGCGCCGTATGCCGCAGTAAAGGCAATCGTTGCGGCAGACATTCCCAACTTCAATCAGTCCCCGGATATACACATCGTTGCCGTAATACTGACGGCGTGCTGCGTTGGCGAGAGAAGCTGCATAAACTGCATCAGCGAGGGTATATGTGCCTGCAAGCTCTGCATAATCCTCTGCAGCCAGGGAATGGGTATTATGAAGTCTGTCAATGCGCTCTTTATTATTCATCGCTCACGACGTTGGAATATGCCGTCTTTACGCTCAGTCCCGGAATATTCCCAAGCCTTCCCGCCAATGATGAAATTGTGTCCTGCGGCGCATCGAGGGCGATTGAAATAATGTGTATGCCTCTCTGACGGTACGGGATACCCATCCTGCCGATGATATGATCTCCAAACTCATGCAGAACTGCGTTCAAAACCTCTACAGAATCCCTTTCGTCAACAATAATCGACATCACGGCAACTCTTGTCTTCATCCTTTCCTCCCACTGTTTAATTTGAGGTGTTCTTCCTCCGGTTCGTTTTTCGCGTTTTGCCGGGACTGCGAATCGCCCGATCATTCGCCGATTCTCAGCTCCTCGCCATTTTTGAGCAGACGGCGGTCGATATCCGCAATGGTGACTGCGGCGAGACTGTGGATGCACTGTTCGTTGAGCTGCGCATAGAGATTTTCCATCACGCCCGCCATGCCTGAGCAGATGAGACATTCCTCGTCCACATCGCCGCTGTGCCACGGCGCGTCTACGAAACGAACGTCCAAAGCCTGCGCAATCTTCTCCAGCGTCAGCGTCTCGGCGTTTACGGCAAGCAGATAGCCGCCTGCGTTTCCGCCCTTTGTTTCCACAATGCCCGCTTTTTTCAGCCTCGACATCACCCTGCGCACCAGTACAGGGTTGGTGCAGACATTCTTCGCCAGTTCCTCACTGCTGAGCACTCGCTCCATGTGGTTCAGATACGCCAGCGCATGAACCGCCACCGTAAAATTACTGTTCGTACATAATCCTTCCTCTCATTGCGTGACCGTTTCATACGGCCAATCGTTGATGCCTCCGAAATCGTAGACATTTTCATACCCGAGGGCAAGCAGTTTCTCCGCCGCGTCGCGGCTGCGCCGTCCGCTGCGGCAGTAGATAAGAAGCGTCGCCGTCTTGTCCGGCAGCTCCGGCGGGGGTGTATCGGATATCGTCTCATTGGGAACGAGCACGGCGTTTGCGATATGACCGTCGTCGTATTCGGCTTTCGTCCGCACATCCACCACCGTGATGCCGCCCGCCTGCATCATATCATATGCTTCCTTCGGCGTCAGCTTATGGTAAACGCCCTTCTGCGCTGCTTCTGTTTCGATTGTCTCCGATTCGGTATTCGCCGCGCTTCCAGCCGGGTCGAGCGGCTCCTTCCGGCAACCGGTCAGACAGAAAGAAAGCAGCAGAACGCAGAGCAGTAGCGCGGGAAGAAAGATTGCTTTCACAGGAAACACCTCCAGTCTTATCTGTAAGCATATTTATTACAGCTTGTATTGTAATTGTACAGGTTACAGCAGTGCGTGTCAAGACTGCTCTTCTTTTTTTACAAGCAGGCCATACGCGGTCAATCCGACTGAGCGGTTTACACCTTCAGCACAAAATGGCTCTTCCGGAATTCCAGCAGTCCTTCATCACGCATTTTGCAGAGTTCAACGGACAGTCCGCTGCGTTCGACCGCGAGATAGTCGGCGAGCTGCTGACGGGAGAAAGGAATGTCAAATACATAGGCTCCATGCTTTTGCGCCTGAGCGGAGAGATAGGACATGAGCTTTGCTCTCGTTGTTCGCTGACCCATATGGGAAACCTTTTCGCCGAGCATCAGATTTTTGCCTGCCATCTCCCCTAAGAGATTGCGGATGATCCGGCTGTGACAGGAGCAGGCTGCGGTACACATGGTCAGAATACGCTTTACATTCAGAAACATCACCGTGACAGGCGTTTCCGCAACAACGCTGACATTCAGTACGGCGCCCGGCGCGCAGGCAAACGCGGCGGCAAAGGTCTGCCCCGGCCCGGCTTTGGACAGAATATGACGGTTCCCCCAAATATCCTCCTGGATGATCAGAACGCTTCCCGACAGCACAAGACCTATGGCTTCCGCCGTATCTCCGATATGCATCAGATAGGCTTCCTTCGGGAAGTCCGTCTTTTTCACATCAAGGCAGGCGAGAACTGCGGTAAGCTCTGTTTCCGTAACACCGGAAAACAGCTGAGAGGAACGGATCACGGATAAAAAATCTTTCATGAGAACCCTCTTTCGTTGATAATTCAACCGACTTGTTGATTCCATTCTACTATAATAGAGCCAGAAAAGCAAGGAGGTGCTGTCATGAAAAGGCGGATTATTGAAATCGATCAGGAAAAATGCAACGGCTGCGGCGCCTGCGCCGATGCCTGCCACGAGGGAGCCATCGCCATGGTGGACGGGAAGGCGAAGCTGATGCGGGACGACTATTGCGACGGTCTGGGCGACTGCCTTCCGACCTGTCCTACGGGAGCCATCACCTTCGTGGAGCGCGAGGCGGCGGCCTATGACGAGCAGGCGGTACTGGCGAATAAGCAGCAGAGGATGCAGAAACAGGGCATGAAGCTGCCCTGCGGCTGTCCGGGGAGCCATTCGAGGAAGATCGAACACACGGACTGTGCCTGCGAGGAAGTGCCGCACACAGAGCCGGTAAGCAGGCTTTCACAATGGCCGGTTCAGATCAAGCTGGTACCGGTCAACGCGCCCTATTTTGACGGTGCAAAGCTGCTGGTTGCCGCCGACTGCACAGCTTATGCCTACGCCGCCTTCCACGAGCGGTTTATCAAGGGACATATCACCCTCGTAGGATGTCCCAAGCTGGACAGCGTGGATTATTCCGAAAAGCTGACGGAGATCATCCGAAACAACGACATCAGAAGCGTGACCGTTGTGCGCATGGAGGTTCCCTGCTGCGGCGGGCTGGAGATGGCGGCGAAAAAGGCGCTTCAGCAGAGCGAAAAGTTCATTCCGTGGCAGGTGGTCACGGTCACGGTGGACGGCAGGCTCAAAGAAGAATAAGAACATCTTTGAAACAGAAAGGACGGAACATTATGAAGTATAATCGTCCCCTTCTATGGCTTAATGTCACATAACCGCAGGGATTTCAGTCTGCGGAAAAACTGGGAGGCGGAAGATATGAAGAGAAAAATGTACGCGCGTCTGCGCGCCGCCCGTTCGGAGGTGACGGCGCACTATGGTTGACACCCGGCCCATGGCGCTGGAAAGGGCCAGAAAGCGCGCCGCGGAACGGAAGGCGCAGCGGGACGCGCTGCAGGAAAACAGCCCGTTACAGACGGCCCGTCCGGCGGGAAACGGCTTCGAATCCGAACGCCAGCGCGCCAAGACGGAGCTGAGGAACGAGCTCGAGGCTTACGATGGCACGGGCGTGCACAAGATTGCGGCCAGCGCGGACCGGCAGCAGGAGGATCGCATTCTCAACGTCGCCGCCTACTGCCGCGTATCCACGGATGACATCGAACAGACCATCTCCATTGAGATGCAGAAGAAGAATTACCGCGAAATGATCCGTGCCAACCCCCGCTGGAGGTTCTGCGGGCTATATGTCGAAATGTAAACTCCAACTTTGATACAAACCGGATCCATATACCGGGCAACAGAAGCCTGAAAAATCCCAGAAATAAAGGTCTTTCGCCATTCTGCCATATTGCCAGGCATCTCTGCGAAAGCCCTTTTTCGTTTATGGCGGGGTTCATCCTTCATGCGAGCGACCTACCAGCTTGCCCTCCCCAATCGTTGAAAGGTGAAATAATTGAAAGGTGTGGCAAATCGTTAAAAAGTGTAGGGAATCGTTAAAAGGTGGGGGCAAATAAATAAAAGGTGCAGGGAAATCGTTAAACGGTGGTCAGAGCAACAGAAAAGAACAGTATTGCCATCGAGTTATCCTGCCGGGAAATGGCCGGACAAAGTTATCATTAGCGCTGAACCTGTCTCGTAACCATCGGGGCAAAATGACGGAAAAAGAGCGACGCAGCAAACATCGCTCCCGGCCAACTCCATAAGGCGCTCAGATCCATTAGCGCGGCACTTTGACAACACAGGTCAGCGATTTGCCGACATCACAAATTGGCGCTAAAATTAGCTGGAAATACTCTGTATGGCGAATCGGGCACCGTCAGGAGCCGTCAGCTTTTTCGCCCACGCGTTCATGCTCATCAATCTGCTCCGTCCTGATGCAGACATATGGAAGCAAAAGATATTCTGCGCGAATTGCGGACGCAAAAAGGACTTTCGCAGGCGGAGCTCGCCGACAAGATATTCGTCACAAGACAGGCGGTATCCCGCTGGGAAACCGGCGAAACCACGCCCAATCCGGAAACATTGAAGCTGTTATCCAAGCTGTTTGACGTTTCCATCAATACGCTGCTGGGCGCGCCCCGGCAGCTGATCTGCCAATGCTGCGGCATGCCGCTGGACGATTCCACCACCAGCCGGGAACCAGACGGTTCCTTCAACGAGGATTATTGCAAATGGTGCTACACCGGCGGCGCATTCACCTACGAAAGTAAGGAACAGCTGATCGATTTCTGCGTGGCGCACATGGCGAACGAAAACTGGCCCGCAGAACAGGTGCGCGCGCACATGGAAGCCGTCGTGCCGGAATTGAAGCATTGGAAAAAATAGAATACACTGCGCGGTCTGCGCGGTCTGCGGCATACACCGCAGACCGCTATTGCATTGCGGCGCAAACAGATGGTATAATGATGACAAAAGCAACGAATTCGGATTCGCGGGAGGAAACAGATGATCCTGTATTTTTCGGCAACGGGCAATTGCAAATACGTCGCGGGACGGATTGCGCGGGCGATCGGGCAGGATGCCGTATCGATTGTGGATTGCATTCGGGAAGGCCGCTATTCCTTCTCTGATGAAAGCATCGGCATAATCGCGCCCACCTATTTCTGGGGGGTGCCCAGCATCGTAAAAGAATTTCTGGAAAAGACTTCCTTCCGAACGGATTACCTATATTATATCGCCACCTACGGAACGACCCCCGGCGCGAGCGATTACATGGCGAAGCGCGCCATCCGCGGATGCGAAATCAGCGCCTTTTATTCCATTCGGATGGCGGATACATGGACGCCGGTTTTCGATCTTTCCACGCCGGAAAAGGTGGCGAGGTTTACAAAAACGACCGAAGCGGAAATCGACCGCACGATTAATTGCATCGCGGCGCGCCGTACCAACCGGCACATGCGCCCGCGTGTACCGGCGATCATTGTTCAATGGATCGCCCAGCCGCTCTACGATCGAAAAATGCGGCGCACATCGAATCTGCATGTGGACGACAGCTGCATCGGCTGCGGCCTGTGCGCGAGAAAATGCCCGCTGCACGCCATCGAAATGCAGAACAGGCGACCGGTTTGGGTGCTGGAAAAATGCACCATGTGCCTCGGCTGCCTGCATCGCTGTCCCAAGTTTGCGATTCAGTACGGCAGAAACACCCGAAAACACGGGCAATACACGAACCCGAACGTGACGCTGTAAATAAATCAAACTTATGCGTAGAAAGATACCGATCATCATTATCATCGCCGCCGTGCTGGCGTTTCTGATCGCCGGACTGTACAACGAACTGAAAATTGCATCGTATACCCTGCGTTCGCCCAAGGTGGAGCGCGCGATCCGAATCGCGTTTTTATCGGATCTGCATTCCTGCAATTACGGCGAAAACGCGCAGACGCTCGTTTCGGCGATCGAACGTCAGCGGCCCGACCTGATCCTGCTGGGCGGCGATATCTTCGACGATGTTCTTCCGGACGACAACACGGAGGCGCTGCTTCAGCAAATCAGCGGACGCTATCCCTGTTATTATGTGACGGGCAATCATGAATACTGGAGCGGCACAGAAGCCTTCGCGCGGAAAATGCGCATTCTGGAAGAAAACCATGTGACGCGGCTGAACAACGAAGCCGCAACCGTGACCGTACAGGGCGTGCAGATCAACATCTGCGGCGTAAACGACCCCGAAGCCGCCAAGATCGGAGAGAGGTTTTCATTCAACGAAGCGCTTGAACATGTCGCGCGCATATCCGCCAACCGGAATTTCACGCTGCTGATTTCGCACCGACCCGAACGGATCGATGATTACGCAAAATACCCGTTTGATCTGGTGCTGGCGGGGCACGCGCACGGCGGGCAATGGCGCATTCCCCATCTGATCAACGGCGTATACGCGCCGAATCAGGGCGTTTTTCCCAAATATGCGGGCGGCATGTATTCGCGCGGCGATACATGCATGATCGTCGGCCGCGGTCTGGCGCGGGAATCCACGCGCATACCGCGGTTCTACAATCGTCCGGAGCTGGTGATCATCGATATCATTCCGCAATGAACGGCGAAATTGCAGTTTACGCCCGACAAAACGGACATCTGACGGACAAAGCTGCAAAATTTCGCCAGAAATCACTTGCGCCATCTTGAAACATTTTATATTTCATGGTATACTAATACACGGTAACAATCCCGAAAGGGATAATTTTAAAGGAGGAAATACCTGTGAAAAAGTTACTCGCTATCCTTCTCGCACTGGTTCTGACGCTTTGCGCATGCGCATTCGCCGAGGCCGTGGATCCCGACACCATTGAAGACAACATGACCGCCGAAGACGGCATCTATGAACTCGCGTTCGTTACCGACGTTGGCCAGCTGAAGGACAAGTCCTTCAACCAGGGCACCTGGAACGGCGTTAAGGGCTATGCCGCCGCAAACGGCCTGTCCTACAAGTACTATCAGCCCGCCAATGGCGATCAGGCGACCGATGACGACCGTTACGACGCCATGAAGGCTGCCTGCGAAGCGGGCGCGAAGGTTGTCGTATGCGCCGGCTTCATGCAGGAAACCGCGCTGACCAAGGCTGCGACCGAATATCCGGACGTGAAGTTCGTATTCGTCGATGGCTATCCGATCGGCCTGGACAACGTTGCCCCCATCGCTTTCTGTGAAGAGCAGAGCGGCTACTTCGCGGGCTATGCAGTCGTCATGGACGGCTTCACCAAGCTGGGCTTCGCGGGTGGCGGCGGCGGAACCAACCCCGCATGCTGCCGTTTCGGCTATGGCTTCGCGCAGGGCGCATCCGCTGCGGCGGCCGCGCTGGGCGTGGATGTTGAACTGAAGTATTCCTGGCAGTACGGCTCCAGCTTCTCCGCTTCCCCCGAACTGCAGACCATGATCAAGGGCTGGTATGAAAACGGTACCGAACTGGTATTCGCCTGCGGCGGTTCCATGTTCCAGTCTGTTGCAGCGGCAGCCGCGGAAAACGATGGCTTCGTAGTCGGCGTTGACGTTGACCAGTCCTCCGAATCCGAAACCGTTATCACCTCCGCCACCAAGGGTCTGTCCGAAGCAACCCAGTGGGCGATCGCGAAGTTCTATGATGGCTCCTTCGACGAAATCGGCGGCGTAGCCACCAGCCTGGGCGTAGCGGACAACGCAGTCGGCATCCCCACCAACGAGGATGCATGGCGCTTCGAAACCTTCACCGTTGAAGAGTACAACGCGCTGTACGAGCAGGTGAAGTCCGGCGAACTGACCATCGATGCAAACGCTCCCACCGAAGGCGCGATTGCGGATGTAACTCTGCCGAACCTGACCATCGATTACGTCTAATCGATACCAATACGAACTGCCGCGATTGCGGCAGTTCTTTTTTATAAGCGGGAGGAATTCGACTTGATTCTTTACTTTTCGGGAACGGGAAACAGCCGTTACATTGCAAAAAGAATCGCCGACCGATTGCACGATGACCTGTTGAATGCAAATGAGTGCATACGGAAAAACAATACGCACGCCATCGGCGCGCAATCGCGGCTGATCATCGTCGCGCCCACCTACGCATGGCGAATTCCGCGAATTCTGCGCGACTGGATTTTAAATACGGAATTCCCAAGCGCTGTGCCGACGTGGTTTGTGATGGATTGCGGCAGCGAAATCGGCAACGCCGCAAAATACAATCGCCGCTTGTGTGATCAGAAGGGCTTTATCTACATGGGCACGGCGCAGATCGTTATGCCCGAAAATTACATTGCGCTGTTTAAAACGCCGGAGCCGGATGAAGCCCGCCATATCGTTTCCGCGGCGGATCTGTCGATCGCCAAAGCGCTTGACGCCATTGCGGAAAACCGCGCGTTTCCCGCGCCCCGCTGCAATCTGTACGACCGGCTGATGAGCGGCCCCGTAAACGCGCTGTTCTATCCGCTTTTTGTAAACGCGCGGGCGTTTCGCGCCGATGAAAGATGCATCGGCTGCGGCAAATGCGTCAGTCTGTGCTCCTTAAACAACATCGTTTTGAAAAACGGAAAGCCCGTCTGGGGCGAAAAATGCACGCATTGCATGGCGTGCATCGCCTACTGTCCGGTGCGGGCGATCGAATATGGGAAGCGCAGTGCGCAGAAATACAGATATACCTTTGAGGGCTGCTGCGGCAAACCGTGAAGCGGAGGAAAACATGCTGAATCATCAGGAATTTGATCTTTGGGCGGACGGCTATGATCAATCGGTGGGACTTTCCGATGAAGAAAACACCTATCCGTTTGCCGGATACCGAAAGGTGCTCGGCGGTATCTTTCAGACCATCATGGCGCATCCGTGCGCAGCCGTGCTGGACATCGGCTTCGGCACCGGCACGCTGCCTGCCAAGCTGTATCAGGGCGGCTGCGCCATCTACGGGCAGGATTTTTCACCGAAAATGATCGAACTGGCCCGCGCAAAAATGCCGAAAGCACATCTGTATGCGGGCGATTTTTCAAAAGGGCTGGTTGAACCGCTTCGGAATCTGCGCTATGATTACATCATCGCCACCTATTCGCTGCATCATTTGACGGACGCACAGAAATGCGCGTTCCTGCGTGCGCTGCACGGCTGTCTGAAAGAGGATGGGCAGATTCTGATCGGCGATGTTATGTTTCAAACCCGCGCGGAGCTGGATACATGCAAACGGGACGCGGGCGAAGAATGGGACGATGATGAGATCTATTTCGTCGCGGATGAATTTGCGCAGGCGTTTCCGCGCCTTGTGTTTACGCCGGTATCGCACTGCGCCGGAATTCTGACGTTTGACCGATCCGCTCTGGATTCCGAAATCGTGTAACCGCTGATCAGGAGGTGTTTTAAAATGAGTAAGGAAAAAAGATTTGAAATCGCGTATCAGGAAAGCGCCATACTCGGCGAAAAAATCATCTATATCGATAAGGAAACCGGCGTGAATTATCTTTTCATCGCGAACGGATACGCCGGCGGACTGACGCCGCTGCTGGACGCGAACGGAAAACCCGTGATTACAAAACAGGACTGCTGATTAAAAACCGCCTGTCCGAAGGAATTTTCCCCCGGACAGGCGGTTTACTATGCACATTACATATGTCCATCGAACATATAGCGCTGGAAGCGCACCGCATCGGCGGCATCGCGATCGAGCCTGGCTTCGCTCAGATCATCGTACATGTTGTGCCAGATGCGGATATCCTGTCCCACCTGACCGCCCATCTTGACGAACGGTTCCATGCACACATTGCCATCATAGCCGATTTCCCGCAGCGCCTGCGCGATTTCGCGCCAGGGCATGCGCCCCTTGCCGGGCACGCGGCGGTTGCATTCGCCGGTGTGGAAATGCCCCAGACGCTTGCCCGCCAGACGAATCGCCGCCGCCATATCATCTTCTTCAATGTTCATGTGGAAGGTATCCAGCATCACGTGCACATTGGGCAGCCCCACCTGATCCACGAACTGCACGGCCTCGGCGCAGGTATTCAGCAGATAGCCCTCGAAGCGGTTCAGCACCTCCAGACAGAAATGCACGCCGTGATCCGCCGCCATCCTGCCCACCTCGCGCACATTCTTCACGGATCGTTCCCAATCGCCCGCCTTATCGATCGGCTGGGTATAATCAGCGGGCCAGTAGGAATACAGACCGCCGCCGATGGTATCGATGCCCAACGTTTCAAAGTTTTCAAACAGCTTCGCGTAGAAATCCTTCGCATTCTGCACGTACTGCGGGTTTGCGCTGCCCAGATTTCGATCCGCGGAGGGGCCATAGCCGCCCGTCAGAAAAACGCCGTTGTCATCCGCGCATTTGCGCAGATCGCGCAGAGTTTCCTTCGAAAAATCGTTTACGGGCGTGCAGCCGATTTCCAGAAAATCAAAGCCCAGCTTCGCGATCTTTTCGATGTAGGGCAGGTAATCCGCGCCCCACATATCCTCCCAGTAAGCATAATAGATTCCGTGCTTCATATCGTTTCATTCCTTTCGGTTTATTCATTTACGTACATGCATTGGCGTGATCGCCATCTATTTTATTTTACTACAAACGCCGCCGCTGCACAAGTGCCGAACGCCGCATGACCGCGCACATTTGCGCCGCAATGTATTTCATTTTTTAATGATCATGTGCTATAATACAGGCATATACGATGATGGAGGCTGAATCCATGAACATATCCAAGCGCGATGCGCTGATGTGGTTTGAATTTTTCGCGCAGCTGCCGGAATACGAACAGCTGTCGCCGCGCCAGCAGGAGATCGTGTACGCGGTATTTTCGCAGATCGAAAACGCGGTGGAGCGCGATGCGGAAATTCTGCGCGCGCGCATCGCAAACCTTAAAACGCTGGACGGGCGCACATACTACGTGGGGCCGGACGAGCAATTCCCGAAGGGCTGCGTATCGTGCCTGACGGGCACGGGGCTTACGGCGATTCGCAAGACGAACCGATGCAACATTCAATGCCCGTTCTGCTACAATTACGGCGAACTGGATTGCCAGCCGCCCATCGGCGAAGGCATGTGGGAAATCGGCGGCTGCAAATACCGCGAAGCGGATATCGATCTGCTGCTGCGCGCATCGGTGCGCCCCACGGGCGTTTCCTATGTGTATCTGGAACCGTTTATGGAAATTGAAAAGTATTACGGGATCATCCGCCGCTTCCGCGCCGCGGGCGTGCGCCAGCACATGTATACCAACGGCACGCTGTGCACGGAGGAAAACCTGCGCGCGCTGGGCGATGCGGGGCTGGACGAGCTGCGCTTCAATCTGGGCGCGACGAACTGCGCGGATCGCGTGATCGAAAATATCAAAACGGCGAAGAAATACATCCCGAACGTGGGCATTGAAACGCCGATGACCGCGGAATTCTATGATTCGTTCCTGTCAAAGAAGGATCGCATCATCGGCACGGGGTTGGATTTCATAAACTGCGCGGAGCTGCATCTGAACCCCAACAACATCGAAAACTATATGGGCATGAATATGTACATCACCCGCCACGGCTATATTTCCCCCATCGATTCGCATTATCTTACGCTGGATCTGTTGCGCATCGCATCCGAGGAAGCTTGGCCGATCGCGGTGCACGATTGCTGCAACATGACGAAGTTCGCCCGCGATATCAACCTGCGCGCCCACGAGGGCGGCTGGTTCGGCGCGAGCGGCTACGCCTGCGAATTCGATGAAACGCCCTACGCGGCGTTTTTGCCCGTGCTGGAGGATCCGGATTTTGACTTTGTTGCCGAGGAAGAACTGCCCGAGGGCTATCGAATCGGAGATATTACCTTTTAAGAATGGGAGGAAACACATATGTACATCACCTGTCTGGATATGGAAGGCGTACTGGTACCCGAAATCTGGATCGCGTTCGCGGAGGCGAGCGGCATTCCGGAGCTGAAGCGCACCACGCGCGATGAACCGGATTACAACAAGCTGATGCGCTGGCGGCTGGATATACTCAAGCAGCACGGGCTGGGATTAAAGGAAATTCAGGCCGTGATCGAAAAGATCGAGCCCATGGACGGCGCGCGCGAATTTCTGGACGCGCTGCGCGCAGAGGGACAGGTATTGATCCTGAGCGATACCTTTACGCAGTTCGCGCAGCCGCTGATGCGCAAGCTGGGCTGGCCGACGCTGATGTGCAATACGCTGGTGGTGAGCGATTCCGGCGAAATCACCGATTTCAAAATGCGCATCGCGGATTCCAAATATTCCACCGTGCGCGCGCTGCAATCCATCGGCTATGATACCATCGCGGCGGGCGACAGCTACAACGATCTGAAGATGATTCAGGCGAGCCGCGCAGGATTTCTTTTCCGCAGCACCGAAAAGATTCGCGCCGAGCATCCGGAGCTGCCCGCCTACGAGGAATACTCCGATCTGTTGAACGCCATTCGCACGGCGATGCAGGAATAATATGCAAAAAACCTTTATCACGCGCCTGCCGGAACAGACGAGCGCATTTCTGGACGCCTGCCGGATGATCTGGAACACCGGCGCATGCATCACCCGCGTAAGCTACAATAAGGCGGTGGACACGCACACGCTGTTTCTGGATGCGGATGGCACGGAGGATCAGCTTTCCGCCATCGCGGAAGCGCTGCGCGGCGCGGGCTATCTGCTGGAATGTACCGGCGATGCGCGGGTCATGCTGCTGGATTTTGCGCTGGAAAACCGCGCGGGCAGCATGCTGCCGGTGCTGGAATTGATCGACCGATACGGTTTCGGCATTTCCTATCTGGACGCCGCCGCCACAGATCAGCCGGTGCACCATCTGAAGCTGGGGCTGTTCGTGGAGGACGAGGATCGCGTGCGCCGCTTTCTGCGCGAAGCGTCCGAGCGATACGAGGTGCGCGTAATCCGGCACGAGGACAACGGCGCGGAGCTGGATCGGGCGGTTTTCTACATCGATTTCGTCAACCACATCATCCGCACGCTGCATCTGGCGCGCGAAACGGCGCAGGATCTGATGGCGTATTCCAATACGATCATGCAGAACCTTGCCGAGCTGAACGAACCGCCTCAGAAAACATTTCAGTACATCGCGCGCTTTGCCGAGCTGCTGGCTAAATATCGCGGGGACGGATATCTGCCCTGCGTGGAAAAGCGAAGGCTGGCGGATGGATTCTATCTGCATTCCATCCAGCCGCCGTGCGGCAGCAATACATGGATATTGCAAAAAGGCGATGATCTGTTATTTATCGATTGCGGCTTTGCGCTGTACGCCGATGAAATGCATGCTCTCCTGCATACGCTGTTTCCGGATTTTGATCGAATGCGCCGAAGCATACTGCTCACGCATCCGGATATGGATCACAGCGGGCTTTTGCGCTTTTTCGATACGATTTATGTATCGCCCGTCGCGCATCTGCACTTCAAACTGGAAAACGCAGGCAAGCCCGCGTTCCGCGAACAGGATCGCCTGAACGCGCCCTATTGCGGCATGGCGCGGATTCTGACCGGCTATCAGCCGCCGAAAATGGAAGCGCTGCGCGTGGTAAACGATTGTCCGGATGATCCGAACGCGGATATCTGTCGTCTGGGACAGATCGATTTCTGCGGCAGGCAGATCGATATTTACCGCGGCAACGGCGGCCACGCGCGGGGCGAAATCGTGGCGGTGGATGAGGCGGACGGAATCGTATTCTGCGGCGATATCTTTGTAAACGCGGCGGGCTTTTCCCCGCAGCAGCGCGAATTCAATCAGGTCGCGCCGTATCTGCTCACCAGCGTGAACTTAAATTCCGCCCTCGCCTCGCAGGAGCGCAGGCAGCTTATCGATCTGTTCCCGAAGAACCGCTACGCCTACTGCTGTGGGCACGGCGCGATCATGGATGTGGAAGCATGAACTATCTGATTTCTGAAATGGATGCGCGCGCGCACGAACTGGCGCGGGCGTGGGGCGCAGGCGTTGAAACGATCACGTTCTGCGCGGCAGAAAACCTGTCGGACGAAAAAATGATTGCGGAGGCGCGCGATGCTTTATCCGCATATCCATTTTTCACGATGCACGGCCCCTTTTATGAAATGGCGCCCTGCGCGATCGATCCGATGATTCGCGATGTCGCGATGCACCGGTTCCGTCAGGCGGCGGACGTTTGCCGCCGCATCGGCGCGCAGAAGCTGATTCTGCATTCGGGCTATGCGCCGCAGGTATATTACCCGATCTGGTTTACCGAAAAATCCATCCCGTTCTGGCGCGAATTTCTTGCGACGCAGCCGGATGATTTTTCGCTGACGATTGAAAACGTGCTGGATGTGGACCCAAAGCCCATTCGCGATGTGCTGGACGGCATCGGTGATGCGCGCGCGAAGATTTGCCTGGATACGGGGCATGCGAACTGCTATTCGCCCGTGCCGATCGATCAATGGATCGACATATTGGGCGATCGCATCGGTCATGTGCATCTGCACAACAATTCCGGCGCGCGGGACGAACACCTGTGCGCGGGCAGCATGAATCTATCGGATGTGGCGCGCTGCATCCGCGAAGCCGCGCCGGATGCGGATATCTGCATCGAATCGATGGAAGCGGAAAAATTTGAACAATTGATTGGGAGGTAGCACTATGGATTACCGGCGTTTTGGCAGCACCATCGTTCTGCGTCTGGACAAGGGCGATGAAATTGTGGAGAGCATTCTGCGCCTTGCAAAGATGGAAAATATCCGTCTGGCGACCGTCAGCGGTCTCGGCGCGACGGCGGATTTCACCGTGGGCGTATTCGATCTGAATCAGGGCGTGTACAACCGGTACAGCTATGCCGAGCCCTGCGAAATCACTGCGCTGGCGGGCAACATCAATACGATGAACGGCGCGCCGTACACGCATCTGCACATCACCTGTGCGGGCGAAAACGGGCGCGTGATGGGCGGTCATCTGAACCGCGCCATAATTTCGCTGACGGGCGAAATTTTCATTCAGATCGTGGATGGCTGCGTGGATCGCAGGCTGGATTCCGAACTGAACCTCAACCTTTTGGATTTTGAACCGCAGAAATAAGGAGATACGATTATGACGAACCGAGCGAAGCTGAAACAGCTGTTCCAAATTTTAGATCAGGCGGAGGCGTTTATCCGCACGGCGGGCAAGCTGCAATTCGATCAGCAGTGCTGCGCGCCCGAAGAGGGCATGGAGCGCGCGGGCGAGGATATCGCGCTGGTGGAAAACATGGTGCACAAGCTGACGCATTCCAAAAAATATGCGCGCCTGCTGACCGAGCTGCACGATGATCCCGATGGGCTTACCGACCTTGAGCGCCATGCGGTGGATCGCCGCTACGAGGACTGGTGCAAGACGAAGAACATTTCCGCCGATTTCGCCTATCAGATGGACAGCGCCATGGCGCGCGCCTACGGCGCATGGCTCGCCGCCAAGAAGGCGGATGATTACGCGCAGTTCAAGGGCAGCCTTGCAGAAATCGTGGATTTCACCCGCCGCGCGGTCGCGCTGCGCGATGAACGCCCCGAAAAGCCCTACGACGCATGCCTGGACGATTATGAAAAGGGCGGCAATCAGGCGCAACTGGACGCATTCTTTGCGCGCCTGCGTAAGCGCATCGTGCCGCTTGTAAAGCGCATCGTAGAAAACGGCAAGCCCATCCGCGAGGATTTCCTCACGCGCCGCTGCCCGATTCCGCAGCAGGAAGCATTTTCGAAATACCTGCTGGAGATCGAAGGTCTGCGCTCCACCGCGCTGACATTGATGACCACCGAACATCCCTTCACCACGAATTTCGGATCGAAGGATGTGCGCGTTACCACGCATTATTTCGAGGATAATTTCATATCGAACATCTTTACCACGCTGCATGAGGGCGGACACGCGCTGTTCATGATGTATGAACCGGCGGAATTCGAAAAGAATCATGTGGACAACATGATGACCAGCGCGATGCACGAATGCATTTCGCGCTTCTATGAAAACATCATCGGCAGGAGCGAGGCGTTTATCCATTTCATCTATCCGAAGCTGTGCGAGGTTTCAAAGGATTTAATGGACGGCGTTTCGGAGCGCGAGCTGTACGAGGGCGTAAACATCGCGCGCCCCAGCCTGATTCGCACGGAATCGGATGAACTGACCTACTGCCTGCACATCATGGTGCGCTATGAAATCGAACGCGCGATGGTGAACGGCGAAATCACGGTGGATGATGTGCCTGCGATGTGGAATCGCAAGTATAAAGAATACCTGGGCGTAGATGTGCCGAACGATCGCGACGGCTGCCTGCAGGATGTGCATTGGACGATGGCGTTCGGTTATTTCCCGTCCTACGCGCTGGGCAACGCCTACGGCGCGCAGATTCTGCGCACGATGGAGCGCGAAATCGACGTATGGGAAAGCGTGCGCCGCGGCGATCTGTCCCGCGTTCTGAACTGGCTGCGCGAAAACGTGTTCAACCGCGCATCGCTGATGGATCCCGACGCATGGATTCGCGCCATCACCGGCGAGCCGCTGAACCCCGATTACTATCTGGATTATCTGGAGGATAAGTATACCAAACTGTACCAGATCTGATGCAGTTGCGCCGATTCGCATTTCATGCTATAATGGTTGTGGGATCAATTGCTGATAATAAAGGAGTGTGATCGCATGGCGATGAACTTACCCGTATTGATCGTTGTTACCGTATTGGCGTTTGCCTGTGGAAAGGCGAATGGCAATAGCTGGCTGAACGCCCTTGCGCAGGCTGCGATTACATTTGTATGCGTGCTGACCGGCGGATTGCTGTTTTCCGGCATTGGGCAGATCGTGGGCATCGGCGTGAGCGCGGTAATCATCTTCGTATTCTTTTCGCTGCCGAACCAGAAAAAGCATCATTCCGAAGCGATGCGCAAGGAAGCGGAGCTCCAGAAAAACATGAACGAAGAGGACAGCTAAAAACCAAATCGATACGCCTTCGCGAACATCCTCGCGAAGGCGTCGTTTTATTCCTCTACGGAAATCAGATAGCTGTTCGGATATTCGGTAATTTCTACGGTGCTGCCGTCCGCCCACAGCGAATTCAGAATACGAATGCCGTCATCGGGTTTTTCCCAATCCTGTTTGACGAGGAACGCATATTTCGGGAATCTTTCGGGGTTCAGATCATAGTATTGCTTCAGGCGCTCCACGGTAGCTTCGTTTAATCCGGAAAGCCACGCGGAATACTGCGCGGTTTGCCCCCGCTGCTCCAACGAAAGACAGGTATATCTGGAAAAGATCAGCACGTTATCCTTGTCCACAAGACCCGCATCATAGAATTCATCGGTTATATTCTGAATGGAATCTCGATTCAGATCGGTGGTATAAACGCCGCGGTATGCGCCGGTATCTATCCTCGCGCGCATCTGACCGACGTATACGTCTTCCCAAAAGCAATAGCCCGCTCTCGCGGCGATCATCACCGCGAATGTGCATATTGCCGCGGATGCGATGGAAAAGCACATCCATTTTTTCTTCCGCGCAGCCGCGGTTTGCAATTCGTCCAGAACCAGCAGAATGGAAAACAGCGTCAGCGGCATCGCGCCAATGTTGTACACATGGGCGTTTTGATTGGACGTGACAAAGGAAATTGCATGCGCCAGCGAAAACGCGGCGAAAATGCTATATTGGCGTACAGTTTGCCGATCATTGCGATTCAGGATCGCAATGAATCCGGGGAATATCCACGGAAACAGAATGAAATTGATGTAGGAATCCGCCAGATGGCGCGCACAGATCAGATCATACAAAACCGCGAGCGCGCGGCGATGGTCAGCAGCGCGCGGCTGCCCCTTCCCCTGATTTTCCGAATGACCGCCGCCGCTGACACGCCGATTGCGGCGGCGAAATAAGCGACGGAAAGCATACGATGATCCCCGCCGACGCTTGGCATGTACAATTTCAGGGTGCGTATAAGCTTTTGAAGAAGGGAAACGGAAACGCTGTGTTCCGGATCGGACAATATGCCGGGAAGCGCCGCCAGAATGCGCTGCCCGCCCACGCTGCACAGCAAATGCGCCGTCACGAGCGCGCCAAGGCTCGCCGCGCCGAGCGCCATTACAAGCGCATATTTCGCAATCCGCGCACGCTTTATCGCAGAATACGCGCAGACGCCCGCTCCGCCGATAAGAAAACAGCAAACCAGCAGCGGCTGGCACAGGCACGCAGCCGCAAAGAATACGCCCGAAAGATAATACCGCCACAGGCGCCTGCTTTCGTTGGACGCCGCCAGCACGCAGGACAGAAAAACGCAATCCATGCCGATCGAGTTATAGCAGAAGCATTGCACATTGTAGGGAAAAAACAACGCATAGAGCAACGCAGCGGCGATTGCGGCAAAGCCGTATTTGCGAAAGCGCGCATAAAATACGGCGGAAACTGCACAATGGATAAAGGAATATACGATTCGCGAAGCCAGTATAATCCCGCTGCACGAACCGAAAATCCACGTATACAGGGCTGCAAAGGGATAAATGAGCATAGCCGACATCTGCGATCCGTGCCATTCATTGGCAAACAGCGCATCGCCCCTGGTTAATTTGTAAGCGATACTTGAATAGAACGCTTCATCATACCCACAGGCGCCAAAATGCGCCTTCCAGCAGGAAAACGCAAGTATCAGAATCAATCCGATCAACAGAATCAAATCGTATTTGTTGAACCTCTTCGCCTCAATCCGCATGCTTGATTTCATCTGACGCTCCCCTCCATGCAGGATGCGCGGCATCCGGGTATCTTCATTTGTACCAAATATCTGCGTTCGTAACCGCAGCTGCACAGCGAACTGTTGATTGCGCCCACAGGTTCGGGGCGCAATCAACAGCGCGGCGGCGAATGCGATTCTGCGCATCCCGCGCAAATCAGTTCAGCGGCTTTCCATCCTTATCAAACAGCGGCAGCTTTTCCAGATAGATCAAATCGTCGCGGTCGGCGGCTTCGCCTTCGGCGAGGATCGCCATGCGGCCGACGATGTTGCCGCCGGCGTGGTGCACCAGTTCTTCGAGCGCGCTGAGCGATTCGCCGGTGGAGATCACATCATCCAGCGCCAGCACGCGCTTGCCGCGCATGTATTCGGCATCTTTGCCATCCAGATACAGGGTCTGCTGATGATCGGTGGTGATGGAGCGCACGGTTGCGGAGAACAGATTGCGCATATACAGCTTGGGCGCTTTGCGCGCCAGCACATAGCGGGCGTTTCCGTTCATGCGCGCCATTTCGCAGATCAGCGGAATGCCCTTGGATTCGGCGGTAATCATCACATCGTGCTCCGGCGCGCGTTCCAGCAGCGCCTTCGCGCATGCCGTGGTCAGCTCCGGATCGCCGAAGATTACGAACGCGCCGATGTTCAGTTCATCGCTGATGGGGCAAAGGGGCAGGCTGCGCTCCAGCCCCGCGATGGTCATCTTATAGTACATATCCTTCATTGCAATCACCTCATGCCATATTTTTCCACTTCATATTCTTCGCCGAAGGTATCCACGGTAGCGCGGCGAATGCGCTGATCCTCCACCGGACGATCCTGCCGGCCGGTGCGCACGGACGCGATTTCATCCACGACGTTCATGCCGTCCGTCACCATGCCGAAGGCGGCGTAATCGCCATCCAGATGCGGCGCATCGGCGTGCATGATGAAAAACTGGCTGCCCGCCGAATTGGGCATCATGCTGCGCGCCATCGAAAGCACGCCGCGCTTATGGCGCAGATTGTTCTGGCGGAAGCCGTTGCGGGCAAATTCGCCCTTGATGCTGTAGCCGGGGCCGCCCATGCCGGTGCCCTGCGGATCGCCGCCCTGAATCATGAAGCCGGGAATCACGCGATGGAAGATCAGCCCGTCATAGAAGCCGTTCTTCACCAGCGTTACGAAATTCGCCACGGTGTTCGGGGCGATTTCGGGATACAGTTCGGCGGTGATCACGCCGCCGTTTTCCATTTCGATCTTTACGATGGGGTTCGCCATATTACTTTCCTCCTATATCCTTCGCGGAAACCTGCGTTTCCTTCGGAAGTTCTATTTTGGCCGGTTCCAATGTATAGCCGTGGGTGTTTACGCGGATTTTGGAAATCACCGGCACCGCACCCACCGGACGATAATTTCCATCTGACGGCGTAGTCGCCAGTTCATCCAGTACGGCGTAGCTTTCTTCATCCATGATGCGCCCGAAGGCGGCGTAGCGACCATCGTATTCCGGATAGCTGCCGTACAGGATGAAAAATTGGCTGGAAGCGCTGTCCAGACCGCTGGTGCGCGCCATGGAAATCGTACCGCGGATGTGGCTTACGTTGTTTTCAATGCCGTTTTCCGCAAATTCGCCCTGTATGGTGTAGCCCGCGTTGCCCGTACCATCGTTATTGGGATCGCCGGACTGAATCAGCACGCTGGGCACGATACGAAACACCTGCAATCCATCATACGCGCCCTTGTTCGCCAGTTCGCAGAAATTCGCCACGGTGTTGGGCGCATCCTGAAAGAACAGTTCCAGATTCATGGTCTTTCCATTGCTCATCGTAATCGTAGCGATGGGATTCGGCACGGAGGCCAGCGGATCGACCTGCTGGCAGCCGGACATCGAAAGCGCGATCGCCAGCGCGCACAGGAGCATGATCAGCCGCTTCATGCCTTCACCTCCGGCACGATCAGCGCGCGCTTGCGCTCCACCATTTCATCGATCCGATTTATGTATTCTTCGATGTTCTTCAGGTTCGCGGCGCGTTCGATGCGCAGATCGCGATCGAACAGCCATTTCGTAATGCCGCCCGCGCCCAGCGCCAGCACCGGCGCGGTTTCTTCCATATTGCCGATGTTGTACAGGCATGCCTTGCCGGGGCGCGCGTAGCCCACGTTTTCCAGATTGCCCGCCATGTATTTCTGGCGATACAGATAATACGGCCGCCAGCCCGCGTCCATCAGGCTGCGCCGCGCGAACGCGATCATTTCCGCCGCGCCCTCGCTGGAAACCTGCGTATGCCCCGCGCCGGAAACATGCAGCTGTTCGTGCAGCTTGCTGGATCGTTTGATCGCCAGCGAATGCACCGTAACGCTCTCCGGCGCAAGTTCGATCACGCGCTGCACGGTATCGGCGAATATCTCCGGCGTTTCGCCGGGCAGCGCCGCGATCAGATCCATGTTGATATCGTCAAATCCCAGCTCCCGCGCGAGCATATAGGCGCGCACGGTGTCCTCCCCCGTGTGCATGCGCCCGATGCGCGCGAGCGTTTCATCGTTAAACGTCTGCGGATTGACGGAAATGCGGCTCACATCGTGCGCGCGAAGCATAATCAGCTTTTCGCGATCGATGGTATCGGGTCTGCCCGCCTCCACCGTCCATTCCACCGCATCGGGAAATTCCCGCTGCGCTGCGGCGAGGATGGCTTCCAGATCATGGCACGGGATCGCCGTGGGCGTGCCGCCGCCGATGTACGCCGCGCGCACGCGCAGGTTCGCTTCGCGAATCAGCTGCGCGGATGCTTCGATTTCATGCAGCAGCGCCTGCGTGTACGGCGCGACCAGCTTTCCATTCCGCCCGATTTCGCCGGAGGAAAAGCTGCAATAGCTGCACCGCGTGCGGCAGAACGGAATGCCGATGTACAGATCGAACATGCCGTCCGGCACGCTGCGAACGCCGCGCTGCATATCCGCGATATCGCACAGCAGCTGCGCGCGATCCTCGGATACATCGAATTCCGTTTTCAGCCGCGCACGGGCTTCCGGCAGGGAAAGCCCCATATCCAGCCCTTCATACAGAAGGCGCGTGGGACGAATGCCGGTCAGCGCGCCCCACGGCGGCTGCATACCGGTGATCTGCTTTAAAAGCTCATAGAGCGCCATCTTCACCTGACGCTTGCGCGCGCGGCGAATCTGCACATCCGTGCCCGTGGGCGCATCGCCCCAGAGCGTGTACGCCCGATCGCCGTGGCTCCAGCGATCGCCGATTTTCCCATTTTTGCGCAGAATCTTATGTTCATACGCCGCCTGACCATCCACTTCGCAGATCTGCACATCACCCAGAAACAGGCGCAGCATATCGCCGATATCGCAGATGAATTCCGGCGTTTGCGTGCGTACCTGAATCATAAGCCGTACCTCTGCATTTCCGTGCCGATGGTGGTGGATCCGGCGTGGCCGGGATAGACGCGCACATCCCGCGGCAGTGTAAACAGCCTGTGCAGCGACGCGCGCATCTGCCGGTTGCTGCCACCGTACAGATCGGTGCGCCCGAAGCCCGCGCGGAACAGCGTATCGCCGGAGAACAGAACGCCGTTTTCCGCATCATACAGGCATACGGAGCCGGACGAATGTCCGGGCGTGTGCAGCACCTGAAAATGTATGCCGCACAGATCGATCGTATCGCCGTAGGGCAGCGCTTCCAGCGCCTTCGGGAACGGAAGCGAACATACCGTTTGATTGTAGGAGCCCATCGAAGGATCGCCGAGCATCACAAAATCTGCCGGATGGCAGTACACCGGCGCGCCCGTGACGCGCGAAATCGGCTCCGCCGCCAGCATGTGATCAAAATGCCCGTGGGTCAGATACATCGCGCGCAGAGTGTGTTTGGAAGCGGCGATGGCGTTCCGGATCGCGATCGCATCATCGCCCGGATCGATCACGATGCAGCCCTTTTCATTTTCATCCGCCGGAATCAGCAGATAGGCGTTTTCCTGATATGCGCCGCATACGATGGTCTGAATAGCGTATTTCATGTTTTGTCCTCAAATCTGTTTTCTGGTTTTCTAAAACGTCTTGCGACTATCAAGCAAAATCGTGCAGGGGCCTTCGTTCACGAGCGATACGCGCATGTTCGTGCGGAAGCGGCCGGTCTGCGTGGGAATCCCGCGATCGGCAACGCCGCGCACCACGCGTTCAAACAGCGGCTCGGCGACCT
>JABLTK010150604.1_pt1 | contig 27765 bp, 24 predicted proteins | sample 7160131 | NCBI WGS metagenome assembly JABLTK01 (sample SAMN14651221, study PRJNA627086) | human gut metagenome | isolation source: feces | host: Homo sapiens
ACAACTTTGTTTTTGTGCTGATTTGTAATAAAGTTTTATATCATCTTCACTTAAAATTGCCGTTGTATTTGATTTTTCAATAAGAATTTGTTCATTTAGTTTATCAACTTGAATTTCAAGTTCTTTAATCCTTTGTGAAGTGGTTTTTGTAACAACACCTAGTTCAACTGTTTTAATTAGGTTATCAAGGGATTTTTGAGCCTGATTTTTAGAACAAAGTAAATTATTTAGTGTTGGATTTTTCTTTTTATATTCTTCTTGTAAATTTAAAATGTTATTTATAATAATTTTTAGCGTTTCTGGTTTTGAAATTTCTTCAATTATTCCATTTAGTAAAAGTTCTTCTAAATTTTCTTTTTGAATAGTTTCTTTTGAACAACCATTTTTATATTTTTTATGCCAATACACTTATAATAACGAAATTGAATATTATATCTATTTCTTGATGTTTCGGCACTAATTGGCATACCACAGTAGCCACATTTTAGTTTATTTCTAAATAGATAAACTGTTTGTGTGCTTTTTGAACCAATTTTATTTTTTCAGTTTTCTTTCTTACCTTCTCAAATAAATCTAATTCTATAATTTGTGGATAAATGTTAGTGTAAATTTGGTTGTCAAATCTATAATTTCCAGTGTATTTTTCATTTTTTAGCATTGCATATATAACATTTGGTTTAAATGGTTTATTGTTATATAAAACACCTTTTTGAGTAAGTTCTTTTATAATTGAACTTACAGAAACATCAATGGAATATTGACTAAAAATGTAATTTACTACCACTGCATGATTTTCATCAATTTCAAGTTTTTTATTGTTTAATCTGTAACCATAAGGAATAATACCACCTTGAAAATTTCCTTTAAGGCGAGTTTCTCTCATACCACGTTTAACTTTTTGTGCAAGTTCTGCTGAATAGTATTGATTCATACCTTCAAGTAAACTCTCTAAAATTATTCCCTCGGGTGTGTCTGGTATGTTTTCCATTGCAGACAACAACTTGACTCTATTTTGAGATAGAGTGTGTTTGTGTATTGTGGTTTCATATTTATTTCTGCTAAATTTATCTAATTTATAAACTATGACATAGTTCCATTGCTTTTTGTAGCTATCTTTAATTATCTACTGAAAGTCAGGTCTGTTATCGTTTGTTCCAGTCATTGCTCTGTCAATATGTGTTTTTACGATTATTATTTCATTTCTTTGAGCATAATCTTTGCAAACTCGTAGTTGTCCTTCAATAGATTGCTCGGTTTGGCTGTCGGAACTATATCTTGCACAAATAACTGCTGTTTTCATATATACTCCTTTTCGTTTTATTAAGTCTTGCGACAGAGATGACGGAAACGAAAACGATAAATAATTTTTCATTTGTTATTATGTTTTTGCTGTCAAGGGTTGATTCTCAATTCACTTTACCCTTGACAACAAAGAGTTTTCGTTTAACATCTCTGACCGAAAGACGATTATTTGTAAATCTAAAAACACATAGGAGTAAAAATACTATATTTGCGATTTTACTTGTATCAAGACAAGCACACGTCAGGGTTGCAAAATCTTAATTTTAGTATTTACACTTGTAAAAAGACAAGCACACGCAGAAATGGGTAAAAATTATTATATAAAAAATTTAATTATTAGCAAAATTAAACCTATACTTATCATTCCTGTTAATATACCAAGCCATTTATAAGTTTTTTTTGAATGTTTTTCTTGTCTTTCTAAAAGTCTGTTATAATTGATATTTATATCTTTAAGATTTTTTTGTATATCTAAACATAAGTAATCTATATTATCAATAGTACTTTTTAAATCTTGATTTTGAGAATTAATTTTTTTAAGTTCTATATCAAGCAACTCAAATGCAGAATGAAGTTTTTTATAATCTTGCAATACGGTGTCAAACTGAGATCTTATATTTTCGTGCTCTTTTTCAAGATTTTCAATATTAGTGGTATAATTAGAAATTAACTTTTTACTTTCTTCTAAACTTGTTTTTATCTCTGATATTTCCTTAATTGAATCTTCTAACTTTTGTTGAGTCGTGGAAATTCTTTGAATTTTTGATACATATTCATTCAAATCTTGAATTACTTTTTCCATTTCTTTATAATCTATCATCTATTTTTTCTCCTAATTTGATAAGTTCATTAGCAAAATCAACTATTATGTAATTCTCGCAAACCTTGCTATTTGTTTTCTCATATATTTCAAAAACATCATCTTTACAATAATTTAGCCAACATTCTATAAATTTTTCTTTCTGTTCTTTATAAAGTAAATTAAATGTATTATCAAACAAAAAGACGCGTGCTTTTTTTTCATAATTTGAAACAGATTCTAAAGCTAAATTTAATCTGCGTTTTCCATCTACACTATCAAAATCATCTAATCTTAATCTTGTAATTCCAGATACATAATTTAATGCATCAATTTTTTCATAAGATTCAAGCAATCTCGCTATTCTTGCTTTTGTTTCTTCTGGGTGTGTTTTTAGTGCATCAATCCATTCTTCTAATTTTATATTTCTATCAACCAATCGCATATATATAGGATCATTAGAAAAGTAATTAGAAATATAATGCATAAATGTATCAGAATTTGAAAAATACTCACATTGCTCATACAATGTTTTCATTGTTTGAATACGTTCTTGTAAATAGTTTTCATTTGCCCATTTTAATAAAAACATTAATCTATTTTCAAAAGTGTTTGGTTCATTAAAACTAAAATTCGTTTCATATTTTTGAATATGTGATTTTAATTTTTCTAATTTTTCATCTTCCGATAAATTAGTTAATTTTAAATGATTAAATGTAGGATTTGAAATATCTGAACCATAAACTAATCCCCACATTTCTATTTCACCCAACAAAAATAATCTATAAAATGCACGTTCAATAATAGTTCTTGCTGAATCTACATTTTTGCAAATTGAATTTAGGTGTTCATTATTTATTTCTCTAAAAGGTCCATTTATAATTGTTTTACAATCAACAAAATCTTTAAAGATACTATTTCTAGTTTTTATTCCCTTTAATAATCCTTTCACAACGAGTTTTTCAATCTCAGTATCAAGATTTGCACTTTGTATAAAATAGAAGTTTGTTTGAAGTTCGTCAAGTTCGTTCATATTTTCTTCTATTTCTTGAATTGATAGTGGTGGAATAGTAAAAAACTTATTAATAATTTCTTTTTTTTCTGGTGTGTAGTAAACATAACATTTTGATGGCTTTCCATCTCTTCCAGCCCTTCCGAATTGTTGATATAAACTCTCAAAAGAAGAAGGCAGTCCGTAGTGTATAGTTTTTCTTATATCTGGTATATCAACGCCCATACCGAACGCTTTTGTTGCAAGCATAATTACAGTTTTTCCCTTTTTAAAATCCTGCAATGCTTGTTCTTTTTGTGAAGTTGAAAGTTCATCCCCACCTGAATAATAATCAATTAAAGGTGAATTGTTAAATTGCATTTTTATTGTATTTGTTAATGTTATACAAGCTGAATCTAATGGATTATTACTTTTTTTCTTTTTTGTAAATACTAATGTCTTGTCAGAGTTTATACCAAATAATGTAGAAGAAATATTATCAATCAGTTCCTTATATTTATCTTCAGTTTTTTCAATATAAATTGTTAAATTATCTCTACGCATGCTATTAGCAAAAACAGCGTTTGTTTTTTTCTTTTTGAAATTTTGAAATTCGCAATCAATATCTTCAAATACTCTATGTGAAGCTGTTCCTGTTAAAGCCATTAAATAAGTTTCTGATGGTAAGAATCTATTTAAATTATGACTTAAACATAAATATGAAGTCCTAAAATCATGACCCCATTCAGATAAACAATGTGCTTCATCTATCACAACGAATCCAATTTTAAGATTGTCATTCATTAAAGCATTTGTAAATTTGTCGCTAAAAAATCTTTCCGGTGATATAATGGTAATTAAAGATTTTCCTTTAATAAAGATATTCAAATTTTCTCTTTTTGTAGAATTAATATATGCTAAGTTTGTAATACCAAGTTTTTCTTTTATATTTTCATATTGATCAACCATAAGTAGTTGAAGAGGGGCAATCATTAAAGTGCTTGAAGGAATTAACAAAGAGGCTAATTGATAACACAGAGATTTACCTGCACCAGTAGGTAATACACCAATAACACTTTTATTGTTTAAACATTCAAGTATTATATCTAGTTGGTTTTCCCTGAAATCTTTATAAATATTAGAAATATTGGAAAGGATAAATTTTAACGCTTCATAGTGTTTATCTTTTGTTAATTTGTAGTTAACTTCTTGTGAACTAATAAAGAAATAATTCTTTTTATATGAATAAGAGTTGATACCAGTGTGTTGATTCTTATCAAAAATTAAATTTTCTTCATATAGAAAGTAATCGTTTCTAATGTATATTATATTTTCAAAATTAGTTTGTGAATATATTTGCTTTAAAGAAATATCAATATTAATACCTTTCATTTGAGATAATTCATTTTCGGATTTCGCTATATTTATCTCCAATAATGGCAAATTAAATGTAATGTTTTGTAAAAAACAAATATTTTTAAGCCATAACATATAGTCATTTATACATATCTCAAATATATTTTTATCTATATTGTCTGCAGTTAGAATGTTCAATATTAATTTGTCATCATTAAGTTTGATATAGTTATTTTTATACAAATTAAGCAAAAGCATTTCAATTCTTATCGCAGTCATATAATAAAGTTCATTTTTGCTTATTTGATTTTTGTTAATAATATAATTTTTATAGTCATTATTTATTTTTAAAACTCTTAACTTTTCTTTAACTACATTTACATTGGCTACATCAGAAGTGGCTATCCTTATAATTTTTATGTTATTTTGTTCTAATAGCTTATCACGATTTATATCTTTAATATTTTGTTCCGAATTATCCTTATGTTGTAAACCATCAATTTCTATTACAGCATTGTATAATGGTGAATAAAAATCAACTTGTTCAGAAATATTTTCGTTTTGTTCATATAATTCTATTATTTCCGTCAATGGACATTCGGCAATGAAAGTTTTAGCATAGTTATATCCTAAAATTTTTGGTAAAATATTTTTATAAAAATTTAAGGCAGGATTAGAATTATTTCCACCTTTAATTATATAATTCCAGTTGCAATTTAAAAAATCATATAAATACACATACTCATTACAAGTACTTGGGTTTCCAAATTTCTCTATTAAAAATTTTGATGGTATTGTTGGACAACCTCTTTGTAAAATATTGCTTAAAATTGCAAAAACTGGTATATTTTTGCAAGTATTAGTTTTTAAATTTTGAATTACAAAGTTGGGGTTGGTTTTTACATATCCAGCTGAAAATTTTAACATATTTTACCTTTGAATTGATTTTATAAGGAAATTATAACATATATTTTAAAATTTTGTATATAAATAATTAAAAAATGTGCTATTTTCATTTGCAATGCTCACCTTACCAACACACGAACCCACGACACAAACTTGTGTCCACCCCCCCCAAAAAAAAACCACCCATAAATACTAGCACTTTCGCTAGTATTTTTTATTTAGGTACGAAAAATTTTAAAGTTACTGTATCTTACTGTACCTATAGCCACTTTTTTAGCATACTTCGGTGGTCTAAAACGGGGTAAAACTGACTAAAACTTTTATATACTTTTTAGTGATTTTTTAAAATTAAATCACCAAATATAAGAAATAAATATTTAATAGTGGGCTTGACAAAATATGATTGAAATGTTATATAATGATTATATCAAATAATCTAACAACTTTCCTAGAAAGTGGATTAATTAATCTTCATTGAAGCTATTAAGAGGATTACCCTTTGAGGTTATAGCAATAGTCAGTCGCACTATGATTAGTCAATGCATTATTTGATAAATATAATCAAAGGAGATATATTATTTCTTTGAAGATAATATAATGGCTAATTCTATGGAATTAAACAGAGAAACAGCTATGCGACTTTGGAGTAAGACTTTTGGAAAGGAAACATCAGTGTTTGATTTTTCTGGAAGAAAGATTGTAAAAGGTGCTTACAATGACCGCAATAGCGAGTTTGCGTGGAATGTGGACCACATCTATCCACAAAGTAAAGGTGGAGCAACGAACGACTCCAACTTAATTGTTTGTCATATTTTAACCAATGATGAGAAAGCGGATAAATTCCCTTGTTTTACGGCAAACAAGCAAAAATTTGAAATAATAAAAGTTCAAAATCATTACGAGATAAAAAATTTATCCAATGTCAAAAATGTTCAACAAAATGAAGAAACAAATTTTCTGGATTCTGCAAGTGGTATAAGATTGTTTAAAACCTTAAAAGGAATTCAAAACAAGCCTAGATTTGTAGGTTCAGTCTTTGTGAAGTTAGAAAATGTAGAAAATACTGCATTAATAGACTTTATTGAAAAACTATTTGACGAAGAAAACATATCATTCAATGTAAAAGGAAATTATTATAATACAACTACTACAATCTTACTGAAAAATTATAACATGCCTTTGAAGGAAGATATAAGTGAAATGCTAAATAAATGTGTAGTACTGAATACATATTTGGGTAGTTATTTTAAAGAAAAAGATATTACATCAAACTATGAAATTATATTTAGGGTTGATAATTTTAAAGAAAAAGAAGAAATGTATATAAATGACCAAGAAATAACTAATGAAATAGAAAATGCTGGTGAAAATAATTTCTCTAATTCTTTATGGATTAACGAACTTGTAGTAATCAATTCGGAAGCAAAAGAAAAAATAGAGTGTGCAAATAAAGAATACTATGAATATAATTATGTTTATACAAATTTAAGCGAAAATTTAAAAAAGGAGGCAAGTAGAAGATAATTTTATTTATCTCCTTGATTAAAAAAATGACAGTTGCGACTACTGTCATTTTTTTTAGGTACACAATATTCAAAACATTTTAGACAAAATTAAATATTGTATTAAAGAAAGTTAAGTTGATTAAAATTTAATTAATCAAAAACTTAAGCATATTATGTTATTTAAAGGTTAAGAAATTAATTAACATTAAATATCATCCAATGTTAAACAAGAAAATTTTTATTTATAATTAAGTAAAATATGCTTACATTTTAGGAAAAGTGTAATTTTTAGTGTTCAATTTTATAGGAAAAGTGTAAAAACTAAAAATTATGAATAATGTGTTTAACCACTCCTTATATGGTTAATTTTTTTGTAATAATGTCGCCATATTTAGGATTTTCAACATGAAGAATTGCATAGCCATTTTTTCTATACAATCTTTTTACTGTTGTAGAGTCATTTATTAAAGCAACCACAATTTCTCCATCATCAGCATAGTTTGTAATTGTTACAACTATTAAATCTCCATCATTTATTCCAGCACCAATCATACTGTCGCCTTTGGCATACAAAAGCATTACCTTATCATTACCAAATATTTGAGTTGGCAATGCAAATGTTCTCTCAATATTCTCTTCCGCTAGTATTGGTTTACCACAAGCAACCTGTCCTACTAATGGGGCTACAATAGTATTACCAGTTTTTAATCTTGTTGGGGTTACAATTCGACCTAAAACATTTCTTTCAATAAGACCACGAGTTTGTAAAAATCTTCACATACTTTTGAGCAGTTGCCAAGCTTAGGAAACGGGCTGCATGAGCAATTTGCCTATAAGATGGAGACCCACCCTCTTTAACTTGAAAAGTCTTAATGAAATCAAGGACATGACTAACTTTGTTCTCATCAATAACCTTCATAAACCTTTCTCCTTTCATAAATGAACACTTCCGTTCACTTATGTTTTTGGTATAGGACAAATGTTTGATAATGGCAAGAGAAAACATATAAAAAAATCATTATCGAACCTTGAACGGAACGATTAGGGATTTCAGTTTATAGTTTATCAATTTCATCTAAATCTTTTATATCCATATATGGCGAAAATGACAATCTTATACTTTGACCTATTGCTTCTTCATCTAATCCTATATTTTTCAAAACTCGTGATGGTTTTGAAACAGAGCAAGCACTCCCTGTAGAAGCAGCAATCATTGGTGAAATTGCTTTTAAAAGTACCATGTTATTATAAGGTTTAATCCTTATATTCAATATATCATGAGTTCTTTCACTAAAATCATTGTTTATAGAAAAATTATCTCCAAATTTATTTCTTAATTTTTCTATTAATATCTTTTCGATTTCTTTAACCTTTTGTTGATTTTCTAATAAATTAGTTTTTGCAATTTCACAAGCCTTACCAAAACCTACAATCAATTCATTTGATAAGGTTCCCGCCCTAAAGCCATCTTCTTGCTCACCACCATGCAATAATGGGATTAAAGGTTGTTTTATACCCGCACTATCAACTTTTGAAACTAAACAGCCTATGCCTTTAGGTCCATATATTTTATGGGAAGTAAAAGTTAAGAACTTTACTCCACTATTTTTGTAAAAATCAATATTTATCTTTCCAGCTGCTTGAGTCGCATCAAAATGCAATGGCACATTATGTTTTTCACAAATTCTAGAAATTTCATCAACATGTTGTATTGTACCTATCTCATTATTAACCATTATAATTGAAACAAGAATAGTATCATCATCAATTTCATTTTCTAATTGTCTTAAATCAAGCAACCCAGACCTATCAACATTTATTTCAACAATAGTTGCACCTAAACTCTCCAAATATTTACAAGTATCATAAACTGAAGAATGTTCTATTGATGAAATGATTATTTTCTTTTTATGTTTTTTACTTTGTAAAAAACTTCCCTTTATTACTAAATTATTTGCTTCGGTTGCACCACTTGTAAAAATAATTTCATCAGGATTTGCACCAACCAATTCTGCCACTTTTATTCTTGCTTTCTTCACATTTTCTTTTGCTTTTTCTGCAACATCATAAAATTTTGCTTCTGTATTACCATATGCATTTAGAGAATTTAACATCTCATCAACAACTTCCTTTTTTATGTGAGTCGTCGCAGCATTATCTAGATATAACATTTGTTCCTCCTATAAATTTAGCAATTTGGCGATTAATTTATTTTTATCATTTACATATCTGTATTCAGAAAAAAGTGCTGCTACTCCTCGTTCAATATGAAAGCTTGTTAAAGCTGGAAAGAATTCATCATCTGTTATTTTTCTATTCAAATGATTTTCCATTAATAATCTATAGTAAGGTTCATAATCACCAAATATAGTTAATCTCATGTAATCCGCTCCATCCTTGTCTTTAAGGTCATATTTTTTTTCTGCCTCGCCAGTTACTATTTGCGAATTAGCGCTATCTTTCAAAGATAAAGACATTCCTATTCTCATAACCGCAGCCTTTGAAGATAAATGCAACCAGCCTTGTAATAGGCTAAGTTTTTCTTCTGTGTCTTGATTTGTTTTTAACCTTAAATTCATAATTAATCTCCAAAATATTCATTTGTAATGCTTGTTGTTTTTGTAGTATCATTGTACTCTAACAAATATTTACGTGATAAATTTTTCTCAATAGCTTTTAAATTTCTACCTATAAATTCTGAGTCTGTAGACAATACTATAACTTGGTCGCTAATTGTTGACATTATATTCTTAATAAATTGTATTCTATTCTCAGTATCTAATCTAGCTAAAGGAGTATCAAAAACAAACATTTCTTTTCTCTTTGAAATTTTAAACATAGCCCAAATTATAGAGCTAACCAATATCTGCATTTCACCTGCTGATAACACCTGTGGGGACATTTCAATGTCATTTCCACTATATAATTTAAATGAAAAATCTTTTTCAAATTTCATTTTTTTAACATAATTGGATTTCCTAATAGTCTTATTAAATATTTCACACGCCATATCTGCAACTTTATTTAATTTTTTAACTATTAATTTATTCTTAAATGCTTCGCATAATCTTAATGAGTTTGTACACTGAACATAACTACTATTAGTTAGTTTATCTTTTCTAACATTTTCCGCAATTGCATCATATTTTTTAATTAAATTGTCTCTCTCTTGATATTTTTCTTTTAACTTAGATGAAACAGCATTATATTCTTCTTTTTTATTGTTCAATTTAGCTTGTAAAGTTTCAATATCGTTCGACAAACTCATAAGTTTATTCATTGAAGAATTTTTATCTAATTGACTTCTTAAATCTAACAAATTCTCTGATAAACTTTTATCATTCAAAATTTCTATTGCATGTTCTTTATAATCTTTAATATGCTTTATTACTGAATCCAAGGCATCTATTTCATCTTTCTCTAATCCAAAAATTTCACATTTTGTTTTTGATTTTAATTTTGTAATATATTTAGATAAATTTTCATTTAAATACTCTTGGATAACTTCTAATTGTTTTGCATATCTAAGTGGCAACTCTTTTTTTGCTTTTCTTGAAACTTCCTTTAGTTCATTTAATAACATTGCCAAATGTAAATATTCTTCACTAAAAAATTTCAAAAAGCCATTATTTTCTTCTTTTCTTTTTTCTATTTCATTTACAAGATTTGAAACCTTAACAATATCTTCTTTTGTTAATCCACCTAAAGTTTCAAATTCTTTCTTTTTAGAAGAAATTTCAATGATTAGATTGTCAATATCTTTTGCCAAATTGTTAAGAAAAGTTTCATTTGTTTTAATATCTGATTTGACAAAATTTAAAGAATTTAATGTATTTGCAATATCATATTCTATAGTTTTATTATTAGATTTGTAGCTTCTTATCATATATGCTGTCAAGTCTTGTGATAATTGTTCCAACAAATCAATATTAAATATGCTATTAAACATTTCTCTAACATATTGTTCCAACTCACCTTGTTCTATAATTGAACTGATTTTTTCCCCATCATATATAAACGAATTAATCAATGCAGGTGATGTTAATGACTTTAACTTATTTTCTAATTCAAGAGACTCATAATCATTAAGCTCTTTGTCTCCTAATTTAACTTTAACTATCTCTTTTAGTTCATTATTTTTAGTGACCCACTCTCTATGAATAGTATATTTTAGTATCTTAAAGTTTTCTATATAGGAAAACGCAATTTCAATATAAAATTGAGAGCCTTTATTTGCTTGATTATTTAGCATATTTTTAATTTCTTTAAAATATGTTGCATTAGCAGTTTTATAGCCATATGAAAAACAGCCAAAGAGTCCGATTTTAATAGACTTCAATAATGTAGTCTTTCCAGTACCATTTTTCCCTCCTATTAATGTAATATTTAAATTTGGATTTGTAGCTTGCAAATCAAAAATATTATTATCTCTATATGGCCCTATATTATTGAGCTTAATAGTATTTATCTTCATTTGTTTCCCCTTTCTCCCTAAGAGCTAAATATTCCTGACTAAGTTTATTTTTTATCGCTCTTTGTGCTTCAACTCTACTGCTATACCCTGCAAAATCCTTTTCTATGTTAAGTAGTTCCATAAATAATTTTGCATCGAAATCTTTTTCTAAACATATGTCATTTAAAATTTTCAAATCATCATTAGAGAAAACAGTAATATCATCTGATGAAATTGAAAAATCATCATTATAGAATTTCTTATAAATTTTTTCGACCGAGTTTTCTAAATCTCCAGATTCCTTCCAAAGTTTTTGAATTTCTACAAGTTCTTCTTGCTTTATAAGTTGATGTGGATGTTCCAAATTAGCTTGTGTCATTAATAATTTTGTCAACATTTCTTTTCGAGTTTCAAGAGTGAAAGGTCCCAAACCCAACTGATAAAATTCTTCATCCACTTTTTTTATAATTATTTTAGGATTCTCTCCTAATGTTAAATCTATATTATTTTTTACAATATAATCTCTAGCTTCCTCTTCGCTTTTATCGCCTACAAAAACATTCCACTTCGTTCCAAAACTATCAACCCATTCACCATTTAGATTTTTAATAATGTTCTTACTTCTGTTTCCTTTTGCTGATATTACTAAATCGCCATTTTCCAACTTGTTAATCTTACAAAAATAAATTGACCCATTGGCTCTTCTTTTCATTCGTTTATCTTCATCATCTCTAATTGAATAAAGCCAATTTCTATAATCTAACAAGGGTTTTAACCATGTAATACCACTTCTAATAAAACCTGTTAATGACTTATCTTCACTCACAACAGTGCAAACCCAACAACCAAAACGACTATTTCCGCATGTAGTTTTCTTTTTATCTTCTTCTGACATCATTATTGGACATTCTTCACCAGACAAACTATCACTATATAATTTAAATAGTTCTTCATTATCTCCACCCCAAGGAGATTTGTTGCTCAAAAGATAATTCCATACATCATCTTTTGTGAATTGTCTTATAGGAGCAAAAACATAGGAATTAGCCTGTGTTGTATGCCTCATGAAGTCTTTTCCTTCAATGGTATGATTTTCGAGAACTCTATCCCTTGAATTACTTTCACCTTCTCTTACACCTAAAATCATTACAGCTTCGCCATATTCACCAATAACGCTTTCTGTAAATTTATTAGCTGGTTCTATTTTCATTCTGTCTGTACACCATCTAAAAGTCTGATTAGGGCATGGATAGCCCCTACCAATTAAATTTGCCCAAAACCCCCTATCGTAATCTGGTCTAACTATCGAAGCCTCAATGGGTAAATTATTTTTTTTAGCTAAACTATTAATTCCATTAATGGTTCTTTCTATTGTATTAATTATCATTGGAGTTTCTACCATTGTATCGGAAGAAATTATATAAACCTTCTTACTTAATTTACTTTTTTCTTTCTTTAACTCTAATAAAGTATCAATGATAATTTGTGTAGCACAAGTAGAATCTTTTCCACCACTATATCCTATTATCCAAGGAATATTATCTTGCAAATATATCCTTTTTATCTTATTTTTTGTCGTTTCAACAAGTTTAGAAATATCTAAATCATTTAATATACTCATATGCTTCCCTTTTTATTTATTACCTTTTGATTTAATTAGTAGATTCTCTTTTTCTTTTTCTTCTTTACTTAATTCAATACCTATCAGTTGTTTTATCTTAGAACATGTTAATCTTACAGCTTCAGCATTATTTTGAACTTTACCATTTGACTTAATGACTCTGTTTTGCCAATCAGAATTTCCCCTAAGCCAATCTATTCTTGATAATTTTTGAAGATATTCTTCCATATTCACTTCTTTATTTTCATAGAACCAAGCTCCCAATCTACCAAGAGCAAGCATTGTAACTGCTAGTGTAATGATATAATTTTCTCTCAAATCCTTTTTTGTAAGTTCCCTGTTTAATACTTCTTGCCATTCAATAATATATTTACAGATTAAACTCCAGTAGTTTAACAAAAAATTTTCATCACTTTCACTGCATGCCCCTTTTATAATTTTCTGATTAGCTTTGTAGATGTTATTTAATGTGAATAAATTCGAAGAATTCTTACCAAGATTGTCTTTTTCTTTATCTGTAAACTTCTTAAAAAATAGTATTTTGTTAATAATCTTCTTTGTTGCTACAGCTAAAGTATCTCGAGAATCATATAATGTAGCCATTGAATTTGAAGCTTTCACAGCATGCTTATTTAAATCAGTAAACATCTGTTGACTTCTAATTAATCCCTCATCCTTAAAAAAAACAATTGATATAGTTTCATCTCCTAATGTACTATCTTCAAGTAAAGCTCTTTCAATCGCTGCTTTTCTATGTTGACCATCATTTATAAGGAATGTTGCATTCATATCTACTTCTAATACGCCCACATTACTAAATTCATTAGATTGAATAAATTTAAAATCTCCGTCTATGGACGCAGATAATGCTGAAAATACATATGTATCCCTATTTTCCAAAATATAATTTGTTATTTCTGGAATACGCAATTCATTTAACTTTCTTTGTGCCCTAAACTCTGGAAGTACCGAACTATCTGTATTTTCAGAAAAAAGTTTACCCAATAACTTCATTGGCACCATAGAAATATAGTATTCTGTGTTTGCTTGTATCCCACGAACAGCTGGGAATTTGTATGTAAAGTTCATATATTACTCTCCAAAAAATACTTAAGTATATACTTAAGTATATAATATAAAAACTTTTAAATCAACTTTTTCAACCAAATTTAAACAAAATATTATTTTTTTCGTAAATCAACTTTATTTAAAACATTTTTGACTAAATCAATCTTAAACCTTACGAACTCATCTTGGATAAAATCATATGAAAAATACCTTTTCTGAGTATTATCATCTTTCAATTCTTTTCTTAAATCTTTAAAAGTTTTCTTTGCTATTTCAATATACATTTTACTATATTCACAATTAATTTGAGAATTCTTTTCTATAATACTTATTTTGGTATGAATATCATAATTAGACAAATCCTTATTTAAAGCTTCAGGTAGAAATATATAATTAAATATTGAATTTTTATATTTTTTCCCTATTGTTGTAGGATAAGCAAACTCCACTTCGTGTCCATCCTCTTCAATTTTATAGCTCTCAGAATTATTGATTAAAAAATGTTCGACACTGTAATCTTGAATATCATCTAAAAACTTTTTTAACTCAGTATATTTCGAGTCCCTTATTTTGACAGCATTATCTTCTAGACAATAAAAATTATATATTGATGCTACCAATTTTGCCATATATTGTTGTGATTTTTCATTGTCATCAACTGTAAAATCAGTAACAGCTTTACCATCTAACAAATCTTTTATGTTAGCAATTAACTTATTGTGGATATTCTTTTCTTTAAGAATCGGAATAATTTTTTTAATATCCTTTTTATAGCTAAATATTAAATACAGACTAATATATAAAACAATCGCATACACATCATGACATAACGATTTTTTTTCTACTTCATTTACTGAATTATCAACTTTTATCAAACATCTTAAATATTTAATTACAAGTGATTTAAAAATTAATTTATCATCTAATAGGATTTTTGCTAAGTAATTATTAATTACTGGATATTCAGTACTATCAACTTTGCATAATTCTAGATATTTTTTTAGTTTACCTGAAACCCCTATCGGATTTTTGGTTATATCTTTAATTATTTCCAATACAGCCTTTGCTTCAGTCAACATTTGCAAAAAGAAAGTTTTACTCCAAATTACTTTAACTACATGCTCACCGCTATAATGCTTATCCCCATCAATAGGTACATCTTTTGTTATTAAAAAATCATTACCAAATTCTAAATTTTTATATTTATCAAAGTCATAAATATAAGAATACATAAAATGCTGCAGAAAACTACACAAATCATATTTTATTTCTTTATTTTCGTTATTAATTTCAAAAATTAATTTTTTTATATCATTCCATTTCGAAATCATTTTATCTGAGTTATCCAATGAAAATAAGTATCCTTTAAAAATATCTTCATCATCCAACTTTAATCCTTTTAAATTGACATCCAAAAAATATTCAATGCCTTGATTACTAATTCCATCATCACTTGAAACAATCACATTAAATGTACAATTACACAAATTTTTATAAAAGTTAAGAGCATTCTGTTTGGTTGTAAGATATTGTGGTATTAATTTATATAAACTAGAAAATTTAATATTTTGCCCATAATAATCATCTTTTAAAACTTCTGTTCTTTCTTCTTTGGATAGATTTTCTCCATAGCAATGTTCTGCAAATGTTTTGTATTCTTCAAAATTTTGTAATTCTAAATCACATTTGTCAAATATGTCTTGGTCGCTTCCATATTTTTCTTTCAAAAAATCAAGAATCATGTAAATTACCGTTATTCTTTGTTGTCCATCTATCACATCATAATCATTGTTCTTTTTATTAAGGATAATATTACCTAAAAATTTATCAGAGCTTTGTATATCTCTAATCATTTCTATAACTTGTTTTGGGCCCCATCTCAATTCTCTCTGAAAGCCTGGTATAATATATCGCCTATTTGTCTTAAATGAAATAATACTTTTTTGTTCAGCACCTTCCATATCAATCTTGACATCAGTATCTTTATCTTCTAAAAAGTTTTGAAGTTTAATAATTGTTCCTGTAATTTTTCCCATATATTCTTCCTTCGATAAAATAGAGTATTAACCAACTTGTTAATCGTCTACTAAGTCTCCAACATCTAATGCATCATCATCTATCACATTAATACCATAATTATATCCTACAACCGTTGCCACTAAAAATTTTTAACATTTTCCATAATTTCTATTATGTAATAACTTGACTCTTCAGGTAATCCTACACTAAAACATCAAATATTGTTATTATATTTATAAATAATTAACCCTACCTGGCATAAATCATTTATCCACTTTGTCCAATGTTATATTTTTTAAGATTTCATCATATTTTGACTCTTCTAGAGAAGTAAAATACTTATATATCTCATCAACGGCTAAAAGCGACGACTGTGAATCAATATGTTTAAATATTTGGTCTATACCATAATTTGCAAAACCAGTCAAAAAACTAGCCGGGGAAAATTTGGTTATATTGTAATCCGGATCGAAAGCAAGTTTTAATCTTTCATCAACATCAAATGATAACGTTTTGGAATTGATTATAGCATTTTGAAGCATAAAATCGAGCAACTCTCTCAGATTTGTATTAGTAAGACTCATATATGTATTTCTACCTATAGTTTTTACAACACTACTTGCATCTTCAGGAGCAGGCAATGTCTTATCCTCTTTAATACCTATTGCACACGCCAAAATATACACGTCAACTAAACGATTAAATAAAGAAATCCCTTCTTTTCCACATAATTCTGTGTCAGCACGTTCCCAAATTGGGTGATTTAATATTATATCCGTATTTAACAGCATACTACCTTACCTCCCTTTTTTCTAGAATATTATTAATATCAGTCAAGTTGCCTTTTTTTAAAGTAGCTTTTTCTTGGGTAACATTCTTAATAATATAGAAATCATATAACTCTGTATTTTGAAGTAAAAACCTGATTTTATTTAAATCTAAAGTCAAAAGAATTGTTTGTTTTGAAACCGATGGTAAAGTCTTAAATATGTGTTCTGACTGTGAGTTTCCTGTGAATGCAAAAGGGGCATCAATTATAATAGGATTCTCGTTATTTTCCATCTTACACTCTTGCAATGCCTTTATGATACCTATTACATACGAATACTCATCAACAGCAAGCTGTCCACCTGTTAAATAAGTGGTTCTTAAAGAAAAATCATCATTAACAAATTGTATTTGATCTGCATCTAATTCCGTTTGGGTTGTCAACTTTTTAAATATATCCCTTACACAATAATTTAATGTATCTTTAACTTCTTTTTCTTTTCTCGCTTTTTCCTCTTCAAGAGAATCTTTTATTCCTTCAAAAAATTGTATCTTTTCTGTCATCTCAGATGAAATCTTAGAATTCCTAATTAATTCGTCCAATTTTTTATTACCAATCTCAAAAATTTGTTTCTTTTGCGCTATTTTGCCCTCATAGCCAGCTTTTTCACGATTTAAAGAATCCAAGTCAACTTTAATCTGCTCTAACTCAGCAACAAGTTCTTTAGCATCATCTAATCTTTTTAATTCCTCTTCTTTTTCATGAATAGATGATTCTAACTCAGATATTTTATTCTCATGAGTAGTTATTTCTGACAAAAGCTTTTCATACTCCATTACTTTTATTTGAGAAAGTTGTATTTTGTTTTTTGATTTTGAAACAAATTGCCCAAATTGATATGTATAAGAATCTGGTGGCATAACACTTATAATATTATTAATTTTTATTCTAGCATTGTTATCTAACTCTCTACCACAAACACAAACATCTTTTTCTAATATTTCTTTTAGTAAAGGTTTACTTAAATTTTCAAAAACATTTTTATATGAAGCTGCAAACAAATCATTTTTTTCTCGTAAAGTTGTGCTACTTTTACTTGTTAAAGTAGATAAAAATAAATAAGGGTAATATTTATAGAAGAGATCTCCTATTTCGTGCCGAATATCTACTATTTGTTTTTCATGGCCTGTTATTGCTTCTCTATTCATTTTTAACAATTGCTGTAAACTATCCTTATTATTTGCCTGACCCAAAACTTTAAATATCTCGTCACGACGTGAATTTTTGGTTTCAATTGTAGCCATAACATCTCTACGTTTCTGTTTCATTAATTCAATTGTTTCATACAATTCTTGAATATTTTCCTGCATTTCGGAAACACTCATATTCCCAGTAGTCGAAGTCATTTTTGATGTCATCTCTCTGTGATAAACACCCAAAACTGAATTTGCTTTATTTTTATTGCCTAGATGAGTTATTGCATTAGCATATGCATCCAAACCAAACAATTGATGGATTGCTAGCTTTAATTCTTTTGAATCTAGAACAATATCTCTTGCTTTTTCACCATCCAAAAGAAAATATTTTGACAATCCTTTTGGTAAAATAGTATTAATTTTATTAGCCACATCGCCATTAAACTTTTCCCAACTATCATTAATTAAATGCAATAAAGAATAATCAGATTTGATCGCCCTAACATTTTTTATATTCAAAGCATAGCCAAAATAAACTTCTTTGCTTAAACTGTATTTAATTCCCAAATGCTCAAAGTCAATTTTTCCAGAGACTTTTAACATTTCACTTGTTTTCATTTCGTTAAATGCGGAAATGTTAAAAATTGGTTTATCATTATTCTGCCCGAAATCAGGATCGCCATAAAACATCCATCGAAAGAATTGTAAAAAAGACGATTTCCCAAATCCTGAGTCACCATAAATTAAAGTTATTTTGCCATTTTGATTTAACTGTAACTCGTTCTTGCCATAATAGCATCTAAAATTTTCAATTACAACATTATTTATTATCATTCTTTTTAGTCTCCTCAAAAATACGAATAATCTTAGCAACCATTTGTTTATCATCGGCTTTACTTATGTTTGCAATATTTTCTTTTTCCATACTTAAAATTTGATCTTTGAATTTAGTTTGTTTTTCAGTTAAATTACTCATCTAAATCTCCTCCGTTAGCATAATCATTTTTGAACAAAATGTCTTCCTTTGTCATATTGTACTCCAATAATAACTTATCAAGCTTATCTCGCAAATCAGCTTTATTTAATGCCAATCTACTATATTCATAAAATCGTCTAAACTCAATTTCGGCAAAAGCTGTATTGGTTACAGAAGGCAGCACAACAACATCATAAATATCAGACTTCTTCTTTTCCTTACCAGTATCTGGATCTTTATATAATCTTAAAATTCTACCTCTTCTTTGAACAAACTCTCTATAATTGTCATTGCTAGACAAAATCAGAGCACTTTTTATGGATGGAATATTTATCCCTTCATCCAAACACCTAATAGCGACCAAATAATTAATCTGTCCTTTATTAAAACTATCAATTAATTGAAGCCGCGTTTCTATATCTTCTGTTGCGGTGAATTTAGATGCTTTAGCTGATGGATTTACAGATAATAAAGAATTATTTATCAACTTCAAAATGTATTCTAGATGGCGAATTTCTTCTTGCTCTTGCTTTTTTTTATTATCAAAAAACATTTTTCCATCACTACAATAAATTATTGTGTGGTCTTTATCTTCTATCTCGTTAAAGATAGTTGAAATGCTTTTTAATTTTTCTTCAGCCATTGATATTGCTCTTAACCTTCCACGATAACCAATAGTAAATTTTTCTTCATCCACTATAATGTTTTTTGTTAGATCAATTGCTGATAACATTAATTGTGTATATTTAGCAAAATTCTTTTCATCATCTTCTGAAGCATTAACAAATATTGGGTGATACTCATAATTTACCAAGTATTTTCCTATGGCTTTTTCAATTGGAAAATCTATCACTTTTCCTCCAAACCATGATAATAGTTTAGTCGTTTTAGCTTCATCATGTCCAAAAACTGGTGTTGCAGATAGCCCTAATTTATATGGATATTCCTCAGATAACTTATCGGATAAGCTATTATAAAAATTATGTGCCTCATCAACTATAAGTAATTTTTTATATTTTACCTTATTATATAAATTCACATATTTAGGTAAAAAGAAACTTTTAATAGTTGTGATAACAATAATTGGCTTGTAATTTTGCAAAGAAGATAAGTACCTTGAATAGATTTTTGTTTCAGCATCTTTAATTTCACCATGAACACATATAATATGAGCAGATGGAAAAAATTCTTTTGCATCTTCAGCCCACTGAGAAACCAAATGTTTGTATGGTACAGCTATAACGGTAAAAATGTTTTCAGTGTTAATAAAATCTTTAATGGAATAGAGCGAAGTAATTGTTTTACCTGTACCCGTTGCCATAACAAAAAAGCCACAATGATTATTTTCGTTCCATTTCTTTTTAGCATCCTCTTGATAAGGTCGCATTGTGTATTTATTTTTTTTAACAGAATAAGAACCTAAGTGCTCAACTTTTTCAATCAACTCCGATTTAAACGCATCCATAAAATCATAAACTTCTAAAAAGTCGTTTTTATTATTCCAAATGCTATCAAATTCAGCAGTTTCATCAACTATTCTATCTTCATAATCCTGCCAACTTTTATAAACCCTTATCTTTTCATAATTATTGTAGTAAGCATTTCCACTCTCATTGTTTGAACCAACACAAGCAATAACATTACCTTCAAAATCTTCTAAAATAGCTAATTTATCGTGGTACATTCCTCCATCTTTTAAAACAATCTTAATATCAACAACATCCTCTTTGACTAATAAATATAATATTTTAGCATTTTCATCACTAAGGTCTAACAAAGTACTCTTTACTTCTTTTATGAATTGTTTTTTAATTATTTCTCGAGCATTGTACCCTTGTCGAATGGCAAAAGAGTCTTCTTCACTTAATTTGGGCGAAGTGGCTAGATATATATGTCCACCTTTTTTTGCCATCGTTAAAATCCCTTCACCAATGAAATCTAATGCGGAAGAACTGAAAAATCCAACACTCCTTTTATAAGTCTTAGCACATGAAAGTATGGGGTTTAAAATGCTTGAAAAAGCTTCTTCACCAACATTTTTGTATGAAATATTAATTGATAGATCCTTAAAATTCATAATACTCCTCTTTCGGCTAAAATCCGTATATAGTTTTATTTTTATAATTATACCATAAAATTTTTAAATTTGGTAGGGAATTTTCATAAATCTTTTATGATGTAAATGTTCTAATTTTAGTTTTTTTACAAACAACATCAATATCAAAATTTTCTTTCTTAGATAAGTAATTTGTAAAACATGACAAAAACAAGCGATTGTTGAAAATCTCTTTTAATATATTTGCATTTATTCTTTCAAAAAAGCTATTTATTTTTTCTTTTTCATTTGTTTCTATCAAATTAATCACCTTTAATATTTATTTAAAATTGTTTTTAGCATCTCAACATATTTTTTCTTTGTGGCAACTGGCTTTACGATTTCTATGTTCATTCCATATTGCAATGCTCAATACAAGAATGCTTGTTCATTGACTTTTAAAGTTACATAAATTCCATCATCTTTTTCTTTAATCACTATATCATTGCCTTACCAATCAATTACATCATTTATAGTTTTTTGATTTTCAAGTTTAATTTTTACTTCAATAGTGCCACCTGAAAACATATGAATGTGCTCATTAACATACCTTTCCTATATCAAAATCTTTTGTGCCCTGCAAGTCTTTTAACGGCCTTATTGGGGAATTTAAAATCTTTATATTTGAAACACACTCAATTTTATAGTTAGACAAAGTATCATACTTATAATAATTGCAAAAAAGATAGTATTTTCCCCTATTGTTTATCATAAAGTAAGGGTTGATTATAAATTCTTTACCATCAAAACGAGTTTTTGTTTTCTTGTTGGTCATAAACTCGTTATATGTAAATGAAATCTGTTTATTATCTTCTATTGCACGCATAATGGTGTCTATTGTGTAAAAGAATGACTTGTTATCATATCTTAAAATTTCATCAGTTTTAAATATGTAATCATATCTTTTTTGTTCATAAATACTGCACTCATTCATTAGCGACTTAATAAGCGCTTGTGCATGTGATGATGATATTTTAGATTATTTGGAAGAACAAAATTATGTAACTTCTGATGATGAAGATATGGTTATATCCGAGAATTCGGACAGCATTGATAGGCCAAGATATTTTATAGGTGATACTTACAGTGCTGACATATATAGAATTGATGGATATGGAAATCTTGAAAAAGTTGCTCGTGGAATATATATTAAAAGCGATGAATTTGCAGATTTATTATATGTTTATCAAATGAACTATACTAAGGTCATATTTTCTGCTTTTACTTCTGCATATTTATGGGACCTTACCACAAGAGATACTAATATTATTTATGGTGTCACCCCATTAAATAATTACGCAAAGGATTCGCGAAATAACAATGTTGTTTTGGTGCGTGAAAGTGATTATGTCTATAACTTGGGTGCTACAGCAATAAAAACAATGTTTGGAAATACTGTAAAATGTCACGATATTCATAGAACAATTTGTGATTTGTTTAGTGATAAGTACATTGGAGATAAATTTATTCAAGTAGAAGCATTAAAAAATTATTTAAAACTACAAAACAAAGATATTATTAAACTAATGAAATATGCTAAGGTTCTTGGTGTATACAAAAAATTAAGAGATAGAATAGAAGTTTTGCTATAATGATTTAAGTTTAAATCAAGAATATACTTTTTGAATGAGATATATCAGAAATGCTATAAAATAAGGAGTACAGTTTAAATTGTACTCCTTTCCTTTTTGGCACTTTACTATTCAAATGTTAATTGTTATGCTGATTTTTTATCGGCTAAACAAGATTCTTTTATATCAACATAAAAGTGGAAATATTTTCCCTTTTTAGGATAAATTATTCTACCATTTTTTCTAATATAACGACAAAATATCTCTATCACCTGCCTCATCTCCTTATATTTTATTAGGAACATTGCACAAGTCTTTCAAAAAGGTTTAATAAAAATGTTATAAAATAATTGACTTTTGCTTTACAATATTGTAACATTAAATAGCAAATAAAGTACTTGTTGCAATTCGTAGAAAGGAGTTCTGTTACAGCAGAATTCTTTTTTTTGTTCCTGCGAATATAATATATTATAATTATCATTATGTCAAGAAATAAAACCAAAATATCAATTTATTTTCTTAAAAAATGTATAGTTTTCACAAAAATGGCAAAAATATTTACAGATATGGTCAAAATTTTATACAAATGTGTTGACTTTTTTATGTTTGTTGAATATAATACTAGTGAGAGGTGGTAATTATGTTATTAAATTTTACATTTAAAAATTATAAATCCTATGCTGATACATGTAATTTTTCAATGGTAGCTAACAAGGATAAATCCCACGAAGACAATTTAATAGATATTGGTAAAGATAAAATTTCAAAAGCTCGTATTATATACGGTTCAAATGCTTCTGGTAAAACTTCTTTTATTAATGCACTAGAGTTTGTTAAGATTTTTTCAATGATGTCTAATAACTTAGTGGAAAATAATAGAATTGGTATTAACCCTTATAAATTTAGGAAAGATGCTTACCATGTACCTTCTGAGTTTTCTTTAACTTTTTTGAAAAACAATGTAAAATATAATTATAGTTTTAGTTGCACTTTTGAAAAAGTTATTAACGAAAAATTAGATGTTTATAATTCTGCAAAGCCTACAAATATTTTTACAAGAACAGATACTGATGATTATAAATTTAATACAGATGTTAAGGCATTAAATGAAATTAAAACAAAAAATACCAAAAACAAGTTGTTTTTATTAACCGCTGCTACTTGGAATTATGAAAAGGTTAAGCCTGTTGTTGATTATATCTTAAACGATATTATTGTCTTGCACGATATTAGTCAGCCAACAAAGTATAACATAAATTATATCATTGAGCACAATGATTTAGAAGAATATAAAAAGTTTTGTTTGGAATTTTTAAATAATGCTGACATAAGCATTAGTGACTTTAAAATTAATATTCAGAAAATCAAAGAACTAGGCAAACAGGCAGAATTTATGACAAAAATTATGAATGTTATTGTAAACAATGACCCTGAACAAATGAATAAATTTGGAAATTCTGACATCTTCAACATTAAGACAATTCACAATGTTAAAGATGAAGATAGTTCAAATTTATATGCATTAGAATTAATTGAAGAGTCTATTGGAACACAACAGTTATTTTATTTTGCACCTGCTTTGTTCTATACTTTTAAAGAAGGGAAAACTTTATTAATAGATGAAATTGATAGAAGTTTGCACCCATTACTTGTTGAGTATATTATTAAGAAATTTTATGATGCAGAAATCAATACAAAGAATGCACAGTTGATTTGTAATACACACGATACAAATTTACTTAATCTTGACATATTTAGAAGAGATGAAATTTGGTTTACAGAAAGGAACAATGCCACTGCTTCTACCGAAATGTATGCTCTTTCAGATTTTTCACCACGAAAGGATGAAAATATAGAGAAAGCGTACTTGCTTGGAAGATACGGCGGGATCCCTTTTATTAAGGAGGGATAATGGCAAAAAACACGAAAGTTAAATTTACTAAAACACGAAACCCCATAATTGTTCTTATTTGCGAAGGAAGGAATAAAACAGAATCAAAGTTCTTTAATCACTTTAAGACTAGGGAAAATCCATATAATTTAAAAATTATTCCATCAGAAGCAACAGACCCTAAAAACATGGCGAAAAAAGCAAGACAAGCGATAGATGAAATGCAACTTGATAACAAGTTAGGCGATAGAGTTTTTTGCCTTGTTGATTTGGATTTGTCGTCTTCTCAATTACAAAAAGTAGAAGATGAACAAAAGAAAACAAAAAAGAAATGTCAAGTGGAATTTATCTTATCTAATCCTTGTTTTGAAGTGTGGCTATTATTTTATTTTGTTCCACATCCGAAAGTTGAACAATCTTCTCAAAAAGTGAAAGAGCAATTAAAAAAATATGTGCCACAGTATTCTGAAAGTTTTGATATCGTAAAAGAATGTAAGCTAGAAGAAAAATATGCTGTAGCTATAAATAGAGCAGATTTGAAAAATATGACATATAGTTCAGATAATATTTTAGATAAAAATCCATATACGGAAATTCCAGAACTTTTGGATATATTATTGAGTTTTAACAACAATAAAAAAGAAGACTGATTAAAGTCTTCTTTTTTGTTAGATATAAATTATTGGTTTGTTTTGCTTTTGAGCATGTTTTAGAGTGTTAAAGGCTCCGCTTTTGTAGGTTTCTTCTATGTGGCAAACGAGAATGTCGCAGTGGTCTATTATCCTTTCGTTTCTTTTTATGCTTTTTTGTTTGTAATGTAATTCTTCTATTTCTGGAAGTATTGAACCATCATAGCACGATGGCAAATCATACTTTTCTTTGTCGTGATGATAATATGTTAAAACACGAATTAATTTGATGTGTGGATATTTATGTTTTAATTTTAAGACCGCATGTGCACACTTTTCATCAAAAGCACCATAGTGTCCGTCATAAAAGATGGTGTAGCCTTTATTGATTAAATCTTCTAGAATTTTGGGCAATTTATTTTCAACACCAATGCAATGCCACTCGTATCTATGACCAGCAAAAGCCACAACTTTATCATCTCTAAACTCGTTCAAAGTTTGCTCCTTTTAAGTAAAAAAGAGCAAATAATTGACGGCTAAATTTCAAACATTACTACTAAACATCAATTCTAACGATAGGTGTAATCAAAAATTAAAGTTAGCCAAATAAAAAATCGCAAATTTATAGTAAGATGGCTAAAAATTTGCGAAAATATCATAAAAATTTAATAAAATTCAGTAAAAAAGACCATCTATCGTTAGAATAGGTGGTCATAATTTTATTTATTAGATTTTTTAACATTGCACGATTTGCAAAGTAGTTGAGCATTTGAAAGTGTTGTTGCACCACCTTTGCTCCATGGTTTTATGTGGTCAATTTCTAGTTCATCAAAAGTAAATTCTTTTTTACAGTTTGGACAAACTCTTTTTCCTTTTGATTTTCCTTGTTCCAGATTTTCAAAAAGATGTTTTTTATCATCTCTAGTAAAGAATCTTTTACTATCTAAGCCTGTAATATCATAACAGCCTAATATTTCTTTGTAAAAACTTTCTTTAGAAGGTGCAACTGATAATTCCCCATTTGATAGGTATTCTTGCAAAAGTCTTGTAATTTTATTAGAATTTAATTTCCAAGAACTAATAATACTAGGGTTGTTAGAATTTTCTAAAACTATTTTTGCTAAAATATATAAGTCGTTATTATATTCACCAAAAATATCATAAGTGTTTTTTAATAAATTATCTATTTGTAATTTTAATCCGCTTATAAAACTAACGTTTTTATTGTGTTTGAAGTATTCACGGGTGTCATTTGTAAATAAATTTAACGCTTTTATACAATTATTGCCACGTCTATCATTGCCAAATAGTTTAGCTTCAATAGGAGATAAATTTTCTCCCCAATTACCAAATTCTTCAACAAAAATTCCTTGGTAAAGTGCATTCATTATTTCAAATTCGGTTAATTTAACTGCAGTTGTATTGATTCTATAAAATGTTTCTATTTTTTCTTCTTCAGTACCGCTACAAACAATAACCGGAATTTCATAATTATAGAAATCATTAACATCCATAAAATCAATAAAGAAATTGATAGGGACTCCTAAATAATTAGCGTTGTTATAGATTCTCATAACAGTAATTCGTTGTTTGCCATCAAGAACATTAAAACTACCATCACAATTATCCCAAAGATAAATTGCAGGAATAGGTATTTTCTTTTGAATGCTATCAAGCAAATATTTTGCTTGGTCGTGAGTATATATGTATTTTCTTTGAATATTTATATTTGTTAAATATTTTTTATCATCAAGTAAATCTTTAATACTACGAATTTCAATTTTGTAATTCATTAGACTTTTCTCCTTATAATAATTCTACGATAACATTTTTTTCCGTTAATTTTAGGCACAATTCCAAAAGCAGGCGTGGTGTCTACTATTTCAAATTGCTCTGGACAAAATTTCTCCACAAAGAAAATTGGAACGCCCATATTTCCAAAATAATCGTCGGGGATTAGTTTTGTTTTGGGAACTTCAATTGCATCATAATTATCGTATTTTTTAAATATTGAAATATCTTGATTGTGTAACTGCATAGGAGTTTTTCTATATGAAACTTCTAAATTTGTATACCAACAAATAAATCCCATTTTCTTTTTCCCACTATAATTATCTAAAAATTCTTTTGGATGAGTATAACCTAACCAAATTTGATTGTTAATAAAGTAAGAACACCAAGACTTGCTCGCAATTTCATTTTCATTGCCAATAATTAAAAATTTCTTATTATTGTTAATAAGTATTGACAAAAATTCAGTTAAAAGGCTAAAAGGTGGATTTGTAACGACTATATCACATTTTTTTAAAATATTTATGCATTCATCACTACGAAAGTCGCCATCGCCTTTTAATTGTAATTTGGATATTTTGTTTGTTTCAGGACGATATATCCAGTGATGAGCAGTTCCTTTTTTATCATCTTCAGCACTTTCTTCCAAATCTAAAGCTTCAAATAATGTTAATTGTTCATTCCAAACTCTTTTAGTGTTAGCATAATTTGTAAAATGAACTTCTTTAACCCCAAGCTTTTTACCCCATTTCGTAAAAAACTTAAAGAAATTGCTCCAGGTTGGGTCATCACAATTACAATAGATAATTTTATCTTTAAATTGATTA
>JABLTK010050079.1_pt1 | contig 27691 bp, 24 predicted proteins | sample 7160131 | NCBI WGS metagenome assembly JABLTK01 (sample SAMN14651221, study PRJNA627086) | human gut metagenome | isolation source: feces | host: Homo sapiens
GTTTTCAGCTTTGCTCGCTCTGAAACTTTATCAAATCTGTATCTTGTTAGTGACTTTAGTTCTTCATTATGGTATAATGCTCTTGTGTACTCTCCTCCGTTTGCCAGCGTCTGTTTTCTGTGCAGTACACCATGCTGAAGGGAGATCATTACTTCATCAAGTTCGCAGAACAGTGGCATAAGTTCGGAAACGTCCAACTTTTTCGTATAGGCACAGATTGGGCAGCGAGTAATGCGGTAGTAGCAGGCACCCTCATACGGCTGTCCCACAAAATCCACTTTGAACGAGGTCGGATACTGTTTTTCCTTTTCCGGCGTGTACCACTTATAATATTTCACAACGCTCTTTTTGTTTTCTGCCTTACCCTTGGCGGTGTTCAGATCGGTTTTCGCAAAATACCATTTGATGTGGTAAAGCGAACGCCGCATCATCTCCTGCACTGTCTCCGGGGGGATTTTTTTCTCACTTGCCACATATGGCGCAACAAAGGCAAGTGCAAACAACTCGTTGTATGCCATAGGGTTGTTGCCACCAATGTCATCTGCCTTTTCCACCAGTTCTCGATAGACCTTTTTGCTCTTTTTCATAATTTCCGAAGCGTACGCTTTGCCATATTTCTCTGTCAGAACCCTTCTCATCGGGCTCTTGAACATCCAAAAATAAAATCCGTTGTATTTCATATCACTTGTCATCCCGTAATTTATTTACAGACCCAGAAAACACAATCCAGCCGTCGAAGTGATAGACCATCAGTGCGTCCATGTGCTGCTCAGCGGTTTTGCGGTCGGGACACTCCGCCGCGACATGGCGATAGCTGTCAAACTGTGCGAAGATTAAAAGTCGGGCAGCAGTTCATCAATATCGTCAATGCCATCTGTGCGAAAGAACATGACGCTCTCTTTGATATTGCTTTGCACAAGACTGTCGAAATAATGCTCAAAGCTACTTCCTGTACTGCGCCCCAGAACCAATTCTGCCGCATTGGTATTCGAAAATAGAGTTTCGATATTGTCAAGAAGTGGTTCTCCAGATATCCGAACAGTTCTTCCTTGGATTTGCAGCTGATATCATCGCCGCCTTTCCCTTAGTCCGTTTATTTTTTTCCTACCAACAATGTTGAGTCGCGAAGCATCAGGCGACAGGCTTCCTTCGGTATCATAAAGCTACCGTCGGTCGTGTCGATCAGTTCCACACACTCATAGCCCATATCCCTGAGCTTTCGGACAAACGCCTGCATATCACCGTATCTACGGGGCGACATCAGATCGTGGATGGCAAACGTTCCGCCTTTTTTCAGCACGCGCAGTGTTTCCAGCAGAAGCGACTGCTTGTCTTCTCCCGAAATGTTGTGATAGACATAGTTGCTGGTCACCGCATCGAAGCTCTCGTCGGGAAAATCCAGCTTCACGGCGTTCCAACGTTGGAAAGAAACGTTTTTCACGCCCTCCGCAGAGGCGTTTTTTTCGCATAGCGGCAGACTAAAGGAGGCGTATTCCTTGCCCCAGCGGTCGATACCTACCATTTCCCCTTGGGGATTACGCTTTGCGCAGGCGATGGTCAGCGCACCGCTGCCGCAGCCGATATCCAGCCCCACGCCGCCCTCCGGCAGGGTGATATGACTTGCCGTGCCGTCAATGATCTGCCTTGAAAGCTTGCGCTCGCCGTCATAGGAAAAGCTTCGATAGGCATACACACACCACTCGGTGCACATTGTACAGATGACAAAGGCGATACCGAATACCACTCCCAGCGCAATGCGCAGCCTTCCGCTCACGCCGATGCCGAATACTCCGAAAACGAGCAGCAGCGCAAGCGACAGTGCCGTACCTGCGATGAGCGAAAATATCATTCCCTTGGGGATCCAGTTTTTGTAGTCAGGTTTCATGTTAAAAACTCCTCTTTTAATTGTGTGTGATTTCTCTCATAAAAGGCAGCCATCAATATTCTGCTGATTATGCCAAAAATGCAGCATCAGATAAACTGTTTCTTTCTTTTATTCCCGTGCATCTATTTCATGACCTTCATACAAAAATCGCAGTGGTCATCACCTCGCCCCAGTGTTTTCGTCCGATGCCACACAAGGTTCGGGTGGAGTCCGTCATATGTGATATCGTCGCTGTCACAGAAGCACCGGCATAGCTCGGGGCAGCCGTAGCGCACACATTCATCGTGATATGGGCATCTCGTCATATCAATGCGCCATACACCGCCGGTCGTTCGGATTTCATTTGCCTCAAAGCCCGCCGAGTTTCCAAAGAATTTCGGCGTCTGCTTGGCGAAGATACCCGGTACCTTTTTATATAATCCCGGGATGCGCATCAATCGCAGAAAGGTCTTTTTCAGACGATATGCCCGTTCTTCCACATATCCGTGAACAGCATTAAGAGCTTCGTCCTTCGGCATAACGGTCTGAAGGGTCTCATAGATTGCGATGCTCGGTATGATCTGACTTTCGAGGTGTCGCAGCCTTTCCTTGCTCGCTCCGGCATGTTCCGAGCGCAGCTCACTCAACCTCTTTTCAAAAGCAAAATTCAGCATGGCTTCCCGTTCCGGAAATCTTTCACGTACCGTTTTTCGGCACGCTTTTGTAAGATAGCTTTCCTTCATAACTTTTCCTCCCGCTTAAAGCATCTTTTTCTTATAACAGCAGTCGCAGTACGCCCCGCCGGAGGCAATCGTGTACTTTCGCACAAAATCTGATACACTGCCGGCTTCGCTCATCGTGTAGTCAAGGCGGCACAGCGCCGGGGTTAGGTCATAAAGTCCCAGATTTTGCATCAACACGCAGATGCCGCATTTGGTGAACCGACATTCATAGCCGCTGCCGTCCGGGTATTCGAAAAAGTCCATATTCCATGAGTAGGGATTTCGGTCGGCAGCTCTCAAGTCGGCTGTCACTTTCATATCGGCAATGTCCTTTTCAGTGAATTTCTTCTTGCCGCTCATTCGGCAAAACCATTTCATCGGTTTTGTCATCATAGCTTTTGCATAATACTCTGTCAGCTGCTCCACATCCGGATGCTCCGGCATAGAGAGGATGAACGCACCGATCATCGCACAGTTGACGATGTTCATCTTAAAACGGTCCGCGTTCTCAAACTCCGGCAACCCTGCAATGATTTCCCTATATCTCGGCTTTGCCTTTCTTGTGATACCATTCGCCATATCAGCATCATATCCGAACACCGCCGTCAGTTGCTTTCGGAATGAATGGGCAAATAGCGCCCACATTCCTATGGGCATACCTATGTATTTCATTGTTTTGCTCCTTTAACACATCGTTTTCTGTCATTTGTTTCTGAAGGCAATCTTCACAATCTGCATTTTCATCATTTTATCGCCGACTTTGGCAAGGAAACGGAAAAAGCCGCTGACGGACGGGTCACGAAGGTCATTGTAGCCCAGCATATAGCCGCGGCTCGTGACTTGCAAGCGGTTGTCCCACAAGGAAAGCTCATCTTTCGCGTCCGAAACGGCGAAATATGCACACACATCCTTGATTTTCGCACTCTTGAGCCATGTCTTTGCAATCATCTTCACCGCTATACGGTTCGCCGCATCAAATACCAACACGCCGCCGGGAAAGGCGTTTGCCATTGCCTGCACAAGCGCTTTGACTTGCTTGGTTAAGAAATAGTAAAACACACCGGAGGCGAAGAATATCGCACCGCCGGAAGCGTCGATTTTTTTAAGCCATTCGTTATCATTCAAATCGCAGGGGATGTTTTTTTCACGCTCATCGGCGGGCAAAAGCTCGTTACGCACGGCTATGACATCGGGAAAATCCAGATTGTATATTTTACAGCTGCCGTTGTCGCAGCTTCTTCCGGTGCTGTCCAGTCCGCAGCCAAGATTGACTACCGCAGCTTTGGGGTGGGTTTTTAGATAGTCCCGAACCTCCCATGCAAGGTCATTCTGTCGCATGGCAACCTCCAGTGCACCGAAACGCTGCATCAGACTGCGGGAATTCTTCTCCGCCTTAGAAAAGTCGTAGTCAATTTCATTGATTAAGCGAACAGCCGTTTCATCCTGATAAATATTCGGATACAGCCTCGAACACAGCTTCCGGGAATAAAGTGGAATGATAAGCGTTTCCTGTACAGTGTTTTTCTCAATTTTGTATTTCATAATTATTCTTCACTCCTGTTTTGTGCTCCACTTTGCCTATCCCAAAGCTACATCTAACACCATCATAATACCGAATCCCGCCGCAAAGAAAATCGTTCCTATGTTGGAGTGCTTTCCCTGCGACATTTCGGGAATCAGCTCCTCCACCACAACATAGAGCATGGCGCCTGCGGCAAAGCTTAGAAAATACGGCAGCAACGGTATCACGAGCCGCGCTGCAAGAAGTGTCAGCACTGCGCCGATAGGCTCGACAGCACCGGAAAACACACCGCCCAAAAACGCCTTGCCCTTGCTTTCTCCCTCTGCTCGAAGCGGCATAGAGATGATTGCCCCTTCCGGAAAGTTCTGAATGGCAATGCCGATGGATAAGACAAGCGCACTCGCCGCCGTGATTTGTGCGTTTCCTGCAAGGAACCCTGCGTACATCACTCCCACTGCCATTCCTTCGGGAATGTTATGTAATGTCACCGCCAGTACCATCATGGCAGTGCGCCCAAGCTTGCTTTTAGGACCCTCCGCTTGCTCACTCCCAACATGAAGATGAGGAATCAGACGGTCGAGCATGAGCAAAAACAGCACACCGACCCAAAATCCGATTAATGCAGGGAAAAAGGATAGCTTGCCCAAATTTTCCGATTGCTCGATTGCCGGGATAATCAGACTCCAAATAGATGCCGCAACCATCACTCCGGCGGCAAAGCCGGCAAGCGCACGCTGCACCGAAACACCGAGTGATTTTCTCATAAAGAACACGCCGGCTGAACCGAGCGTTGTGCCGAGGAAAGGAATCAATATTCCGAGAAATATTTGCATTTGTCACACCGCCTTTTTGTTAAGTTGTTATTTATTTCTTCGACAGCCACGCTCATCTCGGTATTCGGGATGTTCCTTTAAATACGGGTCTTTATCGCCGCAGATGGTATAGTCGCATCGGCAGCCGTCCACGCAGGTGGTCGTCCGTACCAGCCTTGCATGAAGCAGCTCCATAGACGCAAAGTCCACATTGCACAGGGCGGGCATAATATCCGTAAGACCGTGCCTGATAGCAAATTCCGCTGCAGGGCACGCCGTAAATTCATAATAGATAGGCTTACCGTTTTCATAAGGCGCAACCGTCATCTCGTAATCGTGCCATTTATCACAGCTGCGTTTCGCCCGCAAAAACGCTCTGTACATCAGCTTCCTCCAGAACGGCCTGTTGCAGTCCACAAATCTTAGCCTGCGAAAAGACGGCAAAATCAAGTTTTCCTCCATCTCTTCGATTTCCGGGAACGATGAAACCTCTTTGCAGACCATATAATAACTCATAATGGCGATACAGTCATATGTGCCGCCTGTACCGTTGTGGAAGTTCTTTTTACCGCCCAAATCGGTGCGCCAGTCGGATAGAAAGTCCGCATATTGCCGCTGCACACTTCCCCATACGGCCTCCTGTTCTGCCGCAGGATAGTGAAGGGCAATTTTCGCACGTATCTCTTTCTTGCATGTCTTGGAATACAGTACGTGGACTTTGCGGTCGAATTGCAGTTTACTGTCTTTCATCTATTTGTCTTTATCCTCACTTTCTGCTTACTTGAACGAGTCCGATTTCGGGTTGACCTCTTTCCGGCAGACAAACCAGGCAATACCCTTCACGGTTCCAAGCGTTACGGCTGTGTACATTTTCTCCAGCCGATTTTTCAACCCGGAAACCGTTTCATAGGGCGGCGTAAAAAAACCTACCTTTTCGTAAATGTGCCGGACGAACCAATCCGTCAGTTTATGCTCTCCCGTCACATAAAAGCAGCCGCAGAATGTTCCGCCGGGTCTCAAAACCCGAAAAACTTCCCGGTAAGCAGCATCCTTATCCGGGAAAGCGTGAAAGCCGTTCAGCGACAAAACGATGTCAAAGGTGCCGTCCACATAGGAAAGAGCACCCACATCTCCTTGTCGGAAGGTTACATTTTTCAGAGTCAGTCGGTTTGCCTTTTCCTGTGCCTGCCCCATCATATCGGGCGAATAATCAAGGCAGGTAATGTCTGCCGCAGGCATAGTCTTATAAACCGGCATGGTAAGAATGCCTGTTCCGACAGGCACCTCCAGCAGCTTACCTGAGAAATCTTCGGGAATACCCGACAGCGCTTTTTCAAGATAATTGTCACATTCCGCTTTGTTCATACCCCACACCAGGCGGCACACTGCTTTTCCGCTCAGAGTGGAGCAGGTTATCATACCGTCATAAAAATTATTTCCGCCCGTTATTCGGTACGCACTGCGAATGGCGTCCTTCCGTTCCATATTCATTCCTCCGAATCATTGTTTTTACTCTTGTATTCCTATATATCCTTCTAAATACCCGCTTTTTGCTTTTTCTTCGGTATCATCAGATTCGTCATAGGCATCATATGGGGCTTTGGGATCATGGATCTTTTTTCTGAAAGGGGAGCAAAGCTCATTCTTGTGTGCAAAAGCGAAATCTATATTGTCCGTCCAGCCTGTGTGCCCTGTAATAAACATCGGATGCAGATTGCGTTCTCGCAGCTTTTTCTCCAGTGTTGCCAAGGATTTCACCGCAAGGTTGTTGTCTTCTGCCAGTGCGGAAATAAAGCTATATCCACCGTCAGCACCGAACCAGATAGTGTCGCCGGTAAACAGATATTTGTCATCGATGAGATACACCATATGTCCCCATGTATGACCGGGAACGAGGAAACATTCGATTTTGATGCCGTCAATGTCGATTATCTCTCCGTCCGAAAGCAACACTTTTTCGTTTTTGATCGTGACCTGAGGCAGCTTATAAAGATGATAGATGACCTTGCGGCGTACCTCACCGGTCAGATAGCGGTTTTCAATTTCACCGATGTAAAGCTTTGCCTTTTTAAACAATCCCGGACTGTCGGCTTCAACCGCACCTACATGGTCGGTATCCTGATGAGTGATAAGTATATGGCGTATAGACTTTGGGTCAATCCCGAGCCGGTTCATTTTTTCTTCCAATCTGTCATAGTTATAGCCTGCGTCAATCATAATGGTTGTGTTGCCCTTGCAGTAGAAGAAGATGTTTGCAACCCACTCACGTACACAGGCAACATTCTCATCAATCCGACCGGTGTTCAGGGGTTTGAAAATCTCTTTGCCCCGGTACATCCTGCTCATTGCCTTTCTTTGAAATTCCGTTGCCCGTTTGGACATAGCGATTCCTCCTTATTTTTTTGCCGTAACGCACAGCCAACCCATCTTATTTTTGTATGCCTGCACATCATGAAAGCCTGCCTGCTCCAGATACGCTTTCAGCTCGGTGTCCTTATAGATTGTCATGCCGGTGATGATTTTAGTCCATTTCTTGTCTTTATCCGTATCGCCGTTGCTTTCGTTGCAGATAAAAAATATCCCTCCGGGCTTCAGCACACGCCAAACCTCTCGAAAGCACTGCGGCAAATCCTGCCAGAAATAGACGGTTTCAAACGCTGTGACCGTATCGAAACGGTTATCAGCAAAAATCATATCCGCCACACTGCCATACAAAATTTTACAGCGTCCCTTGGCAACGGCTTCTTTATTGATTTTTTTTGATTTTTCCACACTGACGGCCGAATAATCAATACCGTTTACGATGCCTGCCGGACATTTTTTCAGCATCCTTTTTATGTTTGCACCTCCGCCGCAGCCGCAGTCCAGCACTTTTGCGTCCGGAGAAAGCTTCAAAAACCGAAGCCCCCACCGTGCGACAAAACTATGCCCAATGTTCATCATAACAACCATAATTTTTCCGCCTAGTCCCGTAGGCTTGCGTGTGTTTTCAAAGAATGACATCTTGTTGCACCTCCGATTTCATACATTCCGCATATGTCAAGGGAAAGGACGCTTTCAGTACGGCACTTTTCCGCACTCTCCAGCCGTTTTTCTGCAAGAAGTTTAAATATTCATTACTCGTCCACTTGCTGCGGAGAGGGAAGCCTGCCGATTTCAAGAAAAAGGCTTTGACCTTACCTGAAAATGAATTTTCAGCATGGGTGAAGGTCGGCGCAATCAATACTCCGTTGTCCTTCAGCACCCGATGTATCTCGGCAAGAGCTTTTTCCGGCTGCGGCACGATGTGCAATGCGTTGGAAACGATTATAACATCAAATGACTTGTCAGAATACGGCAGACAGAACATATCCAGTACCGAAAAATGCAGTTTTGCGGAGCGGCTGCTTCGCTTTGCCTCTCTGATCATTTCTTCCGAGGAGTCTGTTGCTTCAATGTGCTTTGCAGCGCCTGCGATATTTTTTGCGATAAGTCCCGTTCCCGTTGCAAGCTCCAGAACCGTCCTGCCCTTAACAACAGGCCGAATCAGTTCATACATCTTTTCGTATGCCGCTCGGTCTTTGCGCATAAATCTGTCATACAGACCGGCATTTCTGTCCCAAAAATTCTTTTTCATACTGTTTCGCTCCTTAAAAACCGTATCTTACGACCGTCAATCACACCGTCCAGCTTTGTCCCGCAAGCTGAAGGTCGGACATTCTTTTGAATATTCCGTCTTTGTGAAGAAGCTCATTGGGGGAGCCTTGTTCCGCAACAACACCGTCCGACAAAACGACGATTTTATCCGCTCCGGCAACCGTTCTCATTCGGTGTGCGATAATAAGAACCGTTTTATTTTTTATAAGCCTTGAAAGCGCAGTCTGTATTGCCGTTTCATTTTCAACATCAAGACTTGCCGTTGCTTCATCCAAAAGTATAATCGGAGCATCCTTAAGAAAAGCTCTTGCAATGGAAATTCTCTGGCGTTCGCCGCCCGACAGTTCACAGCCGTTTTCGCCAATGTTCGTATTCCATTTGTCGGGAAGCTTTTCGGCAAATTCATCGCAGTTTGCAAGGTGTGCCGCTGCCAAAACCTCCTCATCGGTCGCTCCTTTTCTTCCGAGCCTGATATTTTCCATAATCGTATTATCAAACAGCGTAACGTCCTGAAACACAATGGAATAAAGCGTCATAAGCGTTTCGGGGTCAATCTTTGAAATATCCGCTCCGCCGACAGTGATTTTTCCTTTTTGATTATCCCAAAACCGTACCGCAAGCCGGGACACGGTCGTTTTTCCGCCGCCGGAGGGACCGACAAGTGCGGTCACCTCGCCCTGCTTTGCTGTAAATGACACGTCCTTAAGTACGGTTTCGCCGCTGTTGTATGAAAAGCCGACACGATCAAAGACAATATCACAGCCGTTGTTTGTGAGCGTATCACTCCCTGTCTGAACGGGGTAATCGAAAATTTCGTTCATTCTCGCAACGTTCGTGCGCATCGCAATGATTGCCGCAAGATTCAAAAGCGAGCCCTGCATCGGGTCGTAGAGCCTTGACGCCACAAGCAAAAACATAAAAAACGTAAGCACATTGAGATTTCCTTTTGTAAGCAGAACCGAGCCGGTAAGCGCAACCGAAGCAATACCGAGTTTGAGTATCATACTTGCGCCCGTTACAAATATTGCGGTGGTAATCTCTGTTTTTATGTTCTGACTCTCTACCCTGCGAATCTTCTTTTTCAAAAGCCTGAGATAATTTTTCTCGGCATTGTTTGCCTTTAAGTCGCGCACCGACTCGATATATTCCTGTATCCCGTCCGCACAAGCCATTTTTACCGCCATATTTTTCAATTGCGCTCTGTCCTGAACCTTATAGCTCAGAAGCACTGTCAGTACGGAAACGGGGATTACCCAAAGTGCGGACAGCGCCATACGCCAATCAAACACGAACATTCCCGCCGAAATAATCACCGTTGAGATAATCGAACCGAACAAGCCGGGAATAAAGTGAGAGGAACTTTGTTCAATTACCTGGCAATCTGCCATAATGGTGCTCGTAAGATCGGCAAGATCTTTTTTACCAAAGAATGAAAGCGGCAGTCTGCGTAATCTTTCGGCAAGGCTCAACCGTCTTTTTCCGCTTTCTTCGTATGTTGTAAAATAAGTGTTGTTATATTGAAACCATGTTGTAAGAAGTATCAGTCCGATGCAAACAACCGATCCTGCTGCGTAAAATGCGATTCTGTCGCCGATAGCGCCGCCGAGCATATCCGCAACAATATAATACAGCAAGGCGGCAGGCAGCATAAACGCTATATTTTGAAATACGCAGGCGATGATTCCTTTAACAAGTCCCTTGGCGCCGTCTTTTGATGACGCTGTTGCTCTTTGTATCAGCTTTATCATAATTCATCCCTCCAATGCCATTTCATTTGAAACCTTCCATTTAACGGAAGATTGATAGTCGTTTTGCATTTTTGCAAACAAGCCGTTCTTTTTCATAAGCTCGTTGTGCGTCCCGCTTTCAACGATTTTTCCGTCCGAAATCACATAAATGCAATCTGCATTTTTAACGGTCGAGAGCCTGTGTGCAATCATAATAACGGTTTTTCCTTTGGAAAGCCCCGAAAAAGCCGCCTGCACCTTAACCTCGTTATCGGGGTCGGCATAAGCCGTAGCCTCGTCAAGAATAAGAACAGGTGCATTTTTAAGCACCGCTCTGGCAATCGTGAGCCGTTGCTGTTCGCCGCCGGAAAGATACACGCCTTTTGTGCCGATTACGGTATTGATTCCGTTCGGTAATTTTTCTATAATATCGTCGCAGTGTGCAATTTTAAGCGCCTCGGCAACTTCGAGGTCGCTTGCGTCGGGCTTGCCCATTTTGACGTTTTCCGAAACAGTCGCCTTAATAAGCTTCGAGTCCTGAAACACAAACGAAACAATTTCCATAAGTTTTTCCTTCGGGATATTGCGGATATCCGAGCCGCCTATTTTTATACTGCCGCCCTTTACATCGAAGAAACGGGCAATCAGGCTTGCAAGCGTGGATTTTCCGCCGCCGGAGGGCCCTACAAAGGCAACCGTCTGTCCGGCGCCGATATTCATTGAAACACCTCGGATTACTTCTTTTTTGCCGTCATAGGAGAAATGTACATCAGAAAGAGTAACGGAGGAATCCTTCGGATATTCTTTTTTTTCGCTCTCCGGCATAAATGCGGCGCTTAAAACTCCGTCCACACGAGAAAGAGCGTCGCTTACAATCATACCGTCCTCGCTCATAAACATAATTCTTGTCAGCGTAAGCGAAATAACCGGCGTAATTATAATGTAGAATATGAGGTTTAGCAAAAATTCGTTTGTCACGCCGTTTGCACTAAACCATAAAGCACCGGCAATCAGAAAAGCAAATACTCCGTTTGCTGCCGCAGTGTAAATCATCATCGGCACACGCATATCTTTGGTGTAGGCGATAACCCATTTTGCATACTCGTCAATCGTGCCTTTGAATTTTTTGAAAGAAAATACCGATTGTCCGAATGTCTTTACCACGGGTATCCCGCGGACATATTCCACCGCCTCATTGGACATATTCTCCAGAGCGTTGTTATATTGCTTCATTTTTTCCGCCATTCGTTTTCCCGTCATGGCAGACATAATCGAAAACGCAATGAATACAGGGACAAGGCTTAAAAGTCCCAGCCGCCAATCGAATACAAGGAGCATTGCAAGAAGTCCCAGAGGCGTTGCGATTGCCGCATATTTGTCGGGGAGGCGGTGAGCAAGATAAGTTTCCGCCGCACCGGTGGAATCGTTTACGATTTTTCTGAGCCTTCCGCTGCCAAAGCTGTCAACAAAGCCAAGCGGTAGCTTTGCGATATGTTCGGCAAGATCTATTCTCATATTTGTCGCTATTCTGAATGCGGCAACGTGTGAGCACATTAGTCCGCCGGTGTAAACTAGAAATGACAAAAAGGCAAAAACCACAGCCCAAATGCCGTTGCTTACGATGTTCACCGCCTCCGAAAAGTTCGGCGAAACCTCCAAAACCTCTTTGATGATTTTCCATATGTACCAAAACGGCACAAGCGCAATAAGCGCACTGACGGCAGACAGAATCCACGAGGCATAGGTGAAATTCCTGTACCTGCCCGCATAGGATAAAAGCCGTGATAAATTTGATTGCTTTTTCAAAGCAAATTCCTCCTTACAGCAATTTTAATTATATGATAAAGAAAAGCTGCTTGACTTTTCCGATATCCGTAGTGTAGTTAGACAAGGCTAACCATTATCCCAAAAAATCAGGGGCTAAAACCCCATAATTTTTTTCCATCCGGCAGAGTAAAAGGCTCTTAATTCCTCGGTGTATTTTACGGCGTCCTCATAAGGAATATCGTGAATAATAACCTCAAAGAATGCCGAAAACAATCCGCTTACAAGCATATGCTCAAGCGTCGGGTCAATCTCATATTCGGGATAACCGAGCTTTTGCATGGTGTACGCAAATTTATGCGTTGCGTCAACCTCTATTTCCACCATTTCGTGAATTAGGTTTTCGTATTTTGTACCCTCAGACGAACAAAGAATCAGCTTGAATTTCTCTTTGCCGGCATAACAGTAATCCAGCATTTCGCGCATTCCGCTGCCGGCTTCGCTCTCCATTTTTTCGCACTGTTCCTTCGGCGAAAGCTTTTGAAAATAACCTTGGACTTTCTTAAACATAGCAAGAATAGTATCGTAGCATTCGCCGACAAGGGCGTCAAACAATTCTTCCTTGCTTTTATAATAGCCGTAAAACGCACCCGTAGTTACGCCTGCGTCTTTTACGATTTTGCGCAGAGAGGCGGATTGAAAACCCTTTTCGGAAAATTCCTTTTTTGCCGCAGACAGAATTGCGTCAAGTGTACTTATTTCATTATCAGCCATTATTTCCCCTCCGAAAAGCTATATATAACACCGTTACATTTATTATAACAGCGTTATAACATCTTGTCAATAGGTTTTGAAAAATTTTTTGATTTTTATTTTTCGGGGTGCCGGGCATTGTGTTTGACTTGACAGCGAAAGCCTAAAAAGATGGTGTGGCAAATGAATTCATTTGCCACACCATCTTTTTAAGAGTTAGATTATACCTGATTCTGTTCGGATTGTTCTATATTATCAATGTAATCCAAAAGCCGCATCATAACAGAAGCAAGCTGAGCGCGTGTTAAATTTCCTTTTGGCTCAATAAGCCCGTTGTCATGACCTTTTATAAGACCCATTTCATAACATATTGCCATATTTAGTTTTGCATAATCGGAAATATGTGTATAATCACTGTGCCTTTTAATTTCATCGGAGTCGCCGGGCAATGCAATATCCTTATAGTTAAGATAACGCACTATCATTGCCGAAAGCTGCTCACGTGTAACAAAATTATCCGGAGCAAATTCAGTTTTGCCGATACCTTTTACAATACCGTTTTTTGAACCCCAGGAAACATAATCCGCATAGTATTTATCTGCCGTAACATCGGTAAATGCCGATACTGTGCCTTCTATGCTGTCTTTTGAAAATCTTCCGAGAACCGTAATCGCCATTGCTCTTGTGACCGATCCCTCGGGGTCAAAAAGTGTATCCGAAATACCGGTAAATAATCCCGCTTTTACACAACCGTAAATATCGTTTTTTGCCCAATGTCCGTCAATATCAGTGAAATTTTTATCCGAATAAGATTTTGATGTATCCGGCAGGGTTATGTCGGGTTTTTTTATACCGCCGCCTGTGCCAAAACCTCCGCTGGAGGATGAGCCGCCTCCCGGCGAACCGCTTGAACGGGTTATGGTTACGGTGAACGGTTTTGATGAAGTATCTCCACTTGTTTTGTTGTTTTCATCAACTGTCACAATTTTTGAGTCAACCAACGAAACGGTTCTTTTGGCACTCCCGTTGTATGAATAGTTCAGCGTTGCTATTTTTTGCTTTCCGGCACTGTATTTATTTGTGTTTGAAAAAAAGCCGAAATAGAGACAGCCGTCTTTTACAGTCTGTACTTTGGACTCGTTTTTCAATTCATCCGCCAAAGCAAGTGATGAAAATTCCACATCGCTTTGTGAAGGTTTTATACCGAATTCAGCCCCGGCAAATGCGGTATCGGTTTCCAAATAAATATCAAAAGAAATGATCGTATCGTTTTTAGCGAGAGTAATGCTTGTATTCGACGGAGTGATTTGTGCCGCATAAGCAGAAAAAGAAGAAAAGCAAAAACAAAGAGCCGCACTCGCTGTCAGCAGTTTTTTTGTTAATCTGTTCATAATATCCTCCTTGCTGTGCAGGGCTGTATCCCATATACAGCCCTGCAAAATATGTAGATTATTTTGTATAGTTCAGCCAAATTGCCATATAATCCTCTATGTCAATTTTTTGGTCGCCGTTAAAGTCGCATTTTGATGCGTCATTCCAGTTTGTGCTGTTTTTATCGGCACGATAATAAAGCTGTGCTTCGGTAATGTCTAAAAGGTCAACCTTTCCGTCGCCGTTTACATCATAAGTGAGCGCATCGGTAAATGTTGCCTCAGCCGGGTTGATTCCGTTTACAGTACCGTACATTACGTTTTTGCCCGAATCCCAACCCGACACCTTTAAATCGGTGATTTTCAGCGTTGCGTTTTCCGCATTCACCGTTATTTTTGCAATTTCAGCCGATTTGTCGGATGAAAACAGATTTGCGTCAGCATTTAAAAATCCCAGTATTGCCATACCTGTATATTTACCGCCGTTTACTTCGCCGCTAATATCACCGATAATGGTAAACCCATTATCACCGATGATTTTAACGTCAGCGGTTGAGGTTTCAAATGTCAACTGAACATTCGCAATTCTTGAAGCATCCGAAAGTGAAAGTGCAAAATACGATTTTCCCTTTTCGGCTGCAACCTTTTCAGCTGCCAACGCTGCTTTGGTTTCTATATTTTCTTTTTCGGGTTTGGTTGAGTCGGACTCCGTAACGGTTATCGTGCAATATGCGCTGATTCCGTTTGCCGCTGTTGCTGTGATTTTTGCACTTCCTGCTGAAACTGCATTTACAACACCTTTGTTGTCAACCGTCGCAACGGCGATGTTCGAACTTTCCCAAGTGACGGATTTATTTGCCGCCGTTTGAGGCAATACCGTTGCAGACAGCTGAAGCTTGTCGCCTTTTTTCATGGATGCGGAGGTTTTATTAAGCGTTACCTTTGTCACTTCATCATTATTTCCGCCCGATATGGATGAATCGATTATCGCAAAATATCCCAGGCCGTCAGTCTGTACGGTAAATGTTTTGCTTACCATTGATGACGCAATCTCAGAGACTTCGCCGTCAGCGTAAGAATACAGTTTTGCATTTTTTGAGTAACCGTCGGGCAGTCCGACGCTTACAGTGTAGCTACCCGCACCGTTGTCCGGAGTTGTCGAAATTTTGTATACACGCAAAGCTCCGTTGGAAGACTTCGCACTTAAGGCGTTATATTCATCGCCCGAATAAATTTCTTCCGCTGTAAGGTATGAGTTAATCGAAAATTCGCCCTCGACTTTGATTTTTTTATCAAGATTAATTAAATAAAAACTTCCTGCATTTATGGAGTCGAGATTCGATACATCGGGGAGGACTTCGTAGTTATATCCCCAGTCCGCAACATTGTTTACCGCCCAGCGTTCACCGCTCGAGCCTTTTTCAACATAAACCACCAATGATTTCGGGCTGTCGGGAAACATATTGTAAGGCCCTACGGTATCATCGCCCGGAAAGCCCGTAACACTTGACGGAATAACGACTCTTTGAAGATTTGTGCAGCCCTCAAATGCCGCAAGCGTTATATTCACGATTCCGTCGGGAAGAACCAGATTTGTAAGCGATTTGCAGTCTGTAAAGGCATACATTTCGATATTTGTTGCCGAGTCGGGAAAGTCTATCGAAGAAAGACTTGTGCACCCTTTGAACAGGCTGTGAGAAATACTTGTCATACCTTTTGGAAGTTTTATATGTGTAAGCTTGGTGCAATCTTCAAACACGCCTGAGTCAAGTTTTTCGACGGTGTCGGGAACGGTGACATCGGTCAGTCCTGTTTTTTCAAAAGCGTTGCCTCCTATGATTTTTATCGTTTCGGGTATATCGATATCGGTCAGATTTTCGGCGCAGTTAAATGCGCTTGCCCAAATTCGATCTACCGTTCTGCCGTTTACTTGCTCCGGTATTGTGTACCCGCCCTCTCTGCCACTTGGATAGGCTGTCAGAGTCAGGTTGGGATCATCATACTGCGGAGTACCGTTATCTACCCACGGTCCAAACATGACGCCGTTTTCGTCTGTGACGTAGTATGGATTTTGTGGGTGAACCGTTATTTTGTCCATACTTGTGCAACCTTTGAATACATTTGCGGTTACATAGGTTGCCACCGCTGGAATTTCGCATTCGGTCAGTTTGGGGCAATTTGCAAAGGCACTCAGACGGATAATCATATCCGCTCCGTCGGTCGGGTCTTCAAAAATTATTCGTTCAAGCTCTGTGCAGCCGTCAAATGCGTGATAGCCGATAACCTGAACACTGCCCGGAATTGTTACACTGGTAACATTATCGTTGTTTAAAAACGCTTCACCCGCAATTACGGTGACGGTATCGGGTATTTTAATATCTCCGCCGTTTCCATAGTATCCGAGAAGCTCGCCGTCCTTTATGTTTGCGCCGATCAGTCCGTCGTTTCCTGCGGACACGCTGACGGTCAAACCCGTCAGCATAGCCGCAATGATTGTCAGCGCAGATAGTTTTTTTAGAATTCTACTTTTCATATCTGCTCCTTATTAAAAATCGCTTAAGTTGTTGAATATATCTATATAGTCCTGAATATCAACTTTGTTATCGCCGTTTACATCCATAGCTTTTGCCGTTTCCCAGTTTGTATCTGATGAGGTTGCCTGATAATATCTCTGTGCTTCGGTAATATCGATAATGTCAACCGTGCTATCGCCGTTTACATCATAGCTCGGAACAAAAATGCTTGTCGAGGGTGCGGTGATTGTAACTGTGCCGTTCATAGCCGACTCCTCCTCACTGACAATGCCCGCTGCCTTAAAATCTGATATATCCGCTGTGATATTGCCTTTTGCACCGACTTTTAACGGAACGGAGATTTCGGCAAGTTTTGTTTTATTAGCGGAAGAGAAGCCTGTAACATTGCCTGTAATGCCCATATATGCTTTTAATATAAGCTTGCCGTTTTCCTCTTTCCATGTCGATGTTCCGCCTATGAATTTATCGTTTGTTGAAACGATTTCTCCTTTGGCGACCTTTGATGAATCAAAAGATACCTTTAAAAGAACAGTATTAACATTCTCCGCACTGTCGAGATAAATGTTGTAAACAGCTTTTCCGTCTGTTATTTTATCCGCCTCGATTGAAACTGCTGCCGAAACTGTCTTTTCCTCGGGTTCCGAGCCTGCAACGGTAATTGTTGTATTTTCGGATGTGTAATACTTTGTGTACGGTGAGGTTGATTCAAAAGCCTTGGCAACATCTTCATTTTTTACAATTATTCTGCTGCCCGAATTCATTTCCGTGCATACCGAAGAACCGAGCTTCGGTGCGGTTTCGTGTTCAAGGGTAATCTCTTCAATTGCTTTCATACCGTTAAAAGTAAATCCTCCTAAGCTTGTTACGGTTGCCGGAACGGTAACCTTTTTGAGAACAGGATTGTTTCTGAAAACGTGCATTGCGGTCGATGTTACAGCTTTACCGTTTATCTCTGCCGGTATTGTAAATTCCGTTTCGATTTTTCCGCCGGGGTATACCACCATTACAGCATCAGCTCCGCTTACATTATAAAGAATGTTATCCGACACCGCAAAATTTTGTGCGCCGTCCTTTAATGTGATCGATGTGAGCGCGTTACAGCCGTATAGGAAATTATATCTCGTCGAACTGAATCTTGCGGGAAGTTCAATTGCTGTAAGAGATGTACAATTTGCAAAAGCGCCGGCATTAATAGTCAGCGATGATGCGGTATCATCCTCAAAATTTACCGTATCAAGAGCCGTGCAGCCTAAAAATGCCGATGATGAAATCGTATCTACAGATCCCGGAATTACAGCTTTTTTAAGAGTTGTGCAGCCTGAAAATGCTTCCGTGCCAATATCGGTGTACCCCTCTGGAATGGTAACTCCCGTTATCGTATCGTTGTCCTTAAATGCGCTGCCGACCTCGGTAATAGTATATGTTGTGCCGGAAAATTCAGCTTCGGTCGGCAGGACAATATCTCCGCCCTTTCCGTTATACGATTTAACCTTAGTTGTATAGCTTCCGTAGGAATACGAACGGTCGATTGTGAAATCTCCGACCTCAACTGTCGCCGCATTTACGCCGACAACGCTTATTCCCATAAGCATAACTGCCGAGCACATTGTTATCATGGCTTTTTTGAATAATTTTTTCATAGCCTAATCTCCATTCTAATTATTTATTGTTGTTTTGTCTGCAAGCGGTCGCATCGAATCGATTCCGTCCCAAATCATAACAGATACCGTTTCGGCTTGCCCGAAATCAATTCCGGTCGGTGATATTTCATTTTCGCCTTGCTTCAAGCCGATATTTTCCTTATATGCGTTTACAAGCCCGCCCTGACTGTCGTATAATGCATATATAACATCTGCATTGCGATTATTTGACGAAAGAATATTTACCTTGTTTTTGTCATAGCTCAAAACGCTGCATTCCCTTATCGCATAGCTGATCGGTTGCTCGGGGACGGTTACGTTTCCCTTGAGCGCATTGCTGTCTGTTTGAATAACACCGGCGCATATTGCGCTCGATACCGTAGCCGTCACATTTCCGACCGTTGAAATATCAATCGGGATTGAAATATGTGCTACTTTGATTTTACTGTCCGATGAGAACCCGGTTTTCTGTCCCGTTCTGCCCATATATGCTTTGAGTGAAACATGATTGTCATTGCTCCATTCACTGTGCGATATATCAAAGCAATCATTGCCCGTAAGGCTCATAGTCCCTTTTTCCTTTGATGAAAAATCCATTGCAAACATTAGTGTACTCAAATTGTTTGCATTTTCGATATACACATCATAATCAATTCCGGCAGCCGTCCGCTTTGGTTCTAAAATAATTGCGGTTTGTGGTTTTTTACTTACCTGCGCCGAAACAGCCGTAATATTTGCCGACAGCATCAATGAAGCCGTAAGCAAACTTATTATTTTTTTTTGCAGTTTCATATTGTCACCTCTTTCTTGGTTAGTTTTAACTAACTAATATTCAAAAAATAAATACCCCTTTCAAACACTTCCTTTCATTAAGTTAGTTTTAACTAACTATAAGTCTTTAAAAAAGAGTCTGTTTCAAGACCCGAATGTTTGGTCGTCACACCATAATTAACAAATCACAGTATAGCACATGATATTTGTCTTGTCAATACTATAAAAAATTTTTGTAGATACTTTACAAATGAATTTATTTATGTTATACTTTGTCTTGTTAGTCGTCACTAACCGTAAATAACGCCAACTTATTTACGAAAGGATTTGCAAAATAAAAGATGAATAATCAGATTTTTAAACGCATTGCAGCCGCTTTTGTTTCCGTGTGCCTTTTTATTTCGGGTTCCGGGGTATTTGCGGAGACAAATGATATTTTTGCAGTGCCGTCAAATGATATTAATAAGAGCGGAGAAAGGGGAAATGTTCGCATTATTGTTGAGCTTGATGACACTCCGCTTCTTTCATACGGCGAAAAAATCAGCACATACTCAAATGTTCCCAATTTTCTCGCATCAAACGAAGCCAAAAGGATTGAGCAAAAGCTTGAGCAAAACCGCAAAGCCGTAAAAAAAGCGTTTGTGCAGAGCGGTATGGATTTCACAGTAAAGCGTGAATATTCGGCGGTAATGAACGGCCTGGCGGTCGAAGCTGATATTGCCGACATGAAGGCAATCAAAGAAACCGACGGTGTAAAAGACGCTTTTGTTGCGGAATTTTATAGCCTTCCCAAGCCGGTAAATGCCTATTCAAACGGCGGAGTTTCCGCAATAGGCGGCGATATTGTCGGCGAAGAACTTGGTCTTACCGGTAAAAGCAGCGCTGTTGCAATTCTTGATACCGGTCTGGATTTATCACATCCGGCTTTTTCCTCGGTAAACAATCCGAAATATTCCAAAGATGATATAGAAAGTGTAATTAAAAACAATAAAATGACCATAGGTAAACTGAACGTTTCAAAAGTCTATATAAATGACAAAATTCCTTATGCGTATGATTATGCCGATGTTGATACAAATGTTTCAGGCGGCGATTCTCACGGCACTCATGTTGCCGGAATTGTGGGTGCAAACAGCGGCGGAGTCGTTGAGGGTGTTGCGCCGGACGCGCAGCTTCTCATTATGAAAGTGTTCGGCGATTCTTCAGGCGGTGCGTATGATGATGACATTTTGGCAGCACTGGACGATTCAGTGAAATTCGGCGTGGATTCCATAAATATGAGCCTTGGCTCAACGGCAGGCTTTTCCGAAAGCGCCTATAAATCCATGCGTGAGGTATATAACCGTGTAAAAAATTCGGGAATTGCTTTATATTGTGCTGCCGGCAATGAGTACAGTTCATCTTATCAGAACACTGCCGGCAACGATCTGCCGAAAGCAACGGAACCTGACAACGGCACAGTAGCTTCGCCGTCTACCTATGATGCCGCTCTTTCAGTTGCGAGCATGAATAATATAGAAACCACTTCGGTATATTTACTTGCAAGCGGCAGAAAAATACGATATAACGACCCGTCCGAAAAACCGAGCGGTCAACTCACATCGCTTTCAGGTGCTTTTGAGTACGTTGATTGTGGTATAGGTGCAGCGGCAGATTTTTCAGATAAAAATTTAAAAGGGAAAATCGCTTTGATAAGACGTGCCGGTGAAGAAAACGGCGAAATTCTCACCTTTGCACAAAAAGAAACAAATGCAAAAAATGCAGGTGCGATTGCTGCGATTATTTACGATAATGTAGACGGTGCTCTTGTAAATATGTCAACCGACAATAAGATACCGTGTGTGTTTATCAGTAAGGCGGACGGTGAGTATCTTTGCGAACAAACAGACAAACACCTTTCGGTAAGCGAAGATTATGTTGACAGATTTAAAGACAGTTACAGCGGAAAAATGAGCGACTTTTCGTCTTGGGGCATAACTCCGGATTTAAAACTAAAACCTGAAATTACAGCTCCCGGAGGGGATATTTATTCCACACTTCCGAACGGGCTTTACGGAAATATGAGCGGCACATCGATGGCGTCACCTCATATGGCAGGCGCAGCGGCTGTTATGGAGCAGTATATCCGTGAAAACCGAAACGGACTGAATATGACCGCTGAGCAGAGAACGAGCCTTTTTAATGCTCTGATGATGAGTACGGCAGCACCTGTTAAAGACGAAAACGGTATTCCGTATTCACCGAGGAAGCAAGGTGCGGGACTTGTTCAGCTCCAAAATGCCGTAAAAACAAATGCGTTTCTTTTAAATACAGACAACGGCAGACCGAAAGCGGAATTAGGCTATAATGAAAGCGGAAATTATTCATTTGCTTTCAAAGTGGTTTCTTTGAGTGATCATGATATCCAATATGAGCCTTCGGTAACCGTTCTTACCGAGGATACCGTCACAGAGAACGGGACTGTATATATGGCGCAAAGAGCAAGAAAACTTTCGGATGACGAGGTTACTGTAACTGCTCCGAAAAAAATAACGCTTGCAGCGGACGGAGAATCCGAAATTAATATAAAAATTGAGCTGACCGAAAAAGGCAAATCAAATCTGAAAAAAGATTTTCCGAATGGAATTTATATTGAGGGTTATGTAACGCTTAATCCGATACAAAACGGCGAGGTGGCTCTTTCTTATCCGTTTATGGGGTTTTTCGGAGACTGGCAGGCTCTTCCCATGTTTGATTCAGACATTTATGATGATGAAACTGCGTCAATCTGTGAAACGCAAATCGGGCAGTTCAGAAACAGTGACGGAGGCGGATATATTCTGGGTCACAACTATTATGTTGACGGTTCGGAAGAATATAATGCAGATAAAATTGCAATAAAAGGAAATGAATCCGGCAAGAATGTTACCGCCGCAGTTTCTCTTTTGAGAAATGCCGACAAGCTTACATTTTCGGTGGAGGATATTGACGGAAATACAGTTTACAGCGAGAGCTTATCAAAGGTTTCAAAAACGCATTACTCCTCCGAAGCCTTTTACACGCCTATGGCGGCAAAAGGCTGGGAGCCGTTTGATACATGGAACGCTCCGCTTGATGACGGCAGCTATGTTTATAAAATCACGGCAGCGTTAGCCGGCAAGGAAGAAACAAGGTCTTTTCCGATAGTGATAGACAGTACGGCGCCGGAGGTATTATCAAGCAGAATTGAAGGCGCACGTTGGATTTTGAGCGTTCACGACAATCACTATATTCAGGGTATATGTGTAACGGCAAACGGCAAAGAACCGATAACAAAATGGATAGAACCGGATGCCGAATCGGCTGATGCAATATCGGAAATTACATTTGATCTGTCATCTTCAGAATTTAAAGGACTGACGCAGGCAAAGATTGCACTGATAGATTATGCCGGAAACACATATCTTTCGGACTATTACTCGCTTTCGGGTGCGTCAATCGTATATCCTCAGTCGGTAACACTTGACAAATCGTCGCTTATAATGACCGAGGGTGAAAGTATAAGGCTTTCAGCCGAGGTTATGCCCGGAAATGCCTCTAACAGAACGGTTGCGTGGAGCACTTCAAATGCCGAAACGGCAGAAGTAACTGCAGACGGAATTGTTAATGCAAAAAAGTCCGGGAGTGCGATTATTACGGCAGAAACAATAAACGGAATAAAAGCAAGCTGCGAGATAACCGTAAATGCCAAAATGCCGGAAGCATTTTTTGTTGCGGCAGCCGTCACAGCTAAAAAGAATATCTTTGCCGGGGATATAATACCATTTGGATTTCAACTTGGTAATATGAAAAAAGTTGCAACCGTTTCATTTACATTTGAAAAGGATGCTGCCCTGCAATATGCAAATCTGATCGGCAAAAATGGATTTACACCGCTTGGAATCAAATGGAATGATGATAATACCGCAACAATAGCGTTGTCATATTTGCAGAACGGAGCAGGGGGGAGTGTGAGTAAACCGGAGTTTTTTGATGTTGCCGAAGTTCAGTTTAAAGAGATTCTTTCCGATATGTCCGTCGGTATAAAGCTTATTGATGTTTCTGCAGCAGGATATGATGAAAACGGAAAAGCGGTTTATTTTACAACGAAGATTACCGCAGAAAATGCAAATACAACCGTAATCAACAACCCAAGCTGTGATGTTAACAGCGACGGTATAATTGATCTTCTTGATATTACATATTGCCAAAAATATTATCGAAAAGATAAAAGCTCATCAGAATGGAATAATTTTAAGCGTTGTGATTTGGATGGTAACGGTTTGATTGATATACAGGATTTAATTATTATTTTGAAAACAATGTAAAGTATAAAAGGACATATCGCTGAAAAGGGGCAATATGTCCTTTTATATATGCAGTTATTTTGAGTGGTTTTCTAAATGCTCTTTGATTTTTATGAAGCTCAGATCGCTGATGTCATGCTCAATTTTACAACTATCTTCATAGGCTGTTTCTTCGTCAACCCCTAAAGTTATCAGAGCTTTTGCAATTATCCGATGCCGTTCGTAAACGCTTTCTGCAACTATGCGGCCTTTTTCGGTAAGTACAATACCACCGTCTGAATTCATAATGATATAGCCTTCTTTACGAAGATTTTTCATTGCAACCGAAACGCTCGGTTTTGAAAAATTAAGCTTATTTGCAACATCAATACTGCGAACACAACCCTTTTGATTTTTTATCATAAGTATTGTTTCAAGATAGATTTCCGCCGATTCTTTAATTTTCACCATACAACTACTCCATGTCACGACAAGGCATAATATTTTATGCCCGGCACACGATTTATTGTAAATATTGTACCACACTTAGTTAGCCTTGTCAAACCGGATGATTTTATAGAAGCTGCGGCAAAATGAACAGCTCGCATAAAGCAAAAAATGCCGATATAATTGTCATAAAGGCGAACCCAAATAAAAAAATTCAAAAATATATTGACAAACGAGTTTAGTTATGTTAAACTAATAAATGAGTTAGTGGACACTAACCATTTGTTTGAGATTTTTGGTTAGCTAAGGCTGATGGAATGGGGGTCGCATATGATGCCGTTGTCGCTTGCATATGCGCCTGATTACGAAATGTCATAAATGGACAAAAAAAGGGGCGTTTTATGGGAACATAATTAGTTGATAATATTTCCGCAATCATTATTTGTGCGGTTGTTGCGGGACTTTTATCCGTTGTAAAAATAAAAGAAAAAGATTAGAAAAGAATAATTCAAAGAATAAAGGAGTAATGTTAAAATGAAATTAACCGATATTATTAAAAATGAAAAATTATTATGTTTTGCAGGCGGCATACTTGCAGCTACATATGGAGTAAAAGTATTAAAGAGTGAAAAAACAAGAAAAACAGCTGTGAATGGGCTTGCAAAATGTATGAAACTGCAAAAGGATGCTCAGGTCGCCTTTCAAAATATGAAAGAGGAAGCAGCAGATATTTGTTATGATGCAAAACAGCAGGCTGATAACGAGTAAAAGAAGGGATAAACCGTGAAGTTCAAAATAATATACGATTCTCCGGGAAGACTTCGTGTAAGGTGCGGACAGAATGTATTTTCAGAATTGCAGTAAAATAATAATAAAAAGTATAATTATGAAGATGCTTGTGCCATCTTGTTTGAGATTACCGTTTACCGTTATTCGAGCTGTTCCGTTTATTAAAAAGGGCATTGCCGGTATTTCAGAAGGGAAGATAAATGTGTCTGTTTTGGATGCGGTATCCATATCCGCTTCGGTTATGAGCGGCTCATACGGCACTGCATCCTCGGTTATGACCCTTTTAAATATTTCAGCTTTACTTGAAGACTATACAAGACAAAAAGCAAAAAATGCTGCGCAAGTGGTACAATCACTTAAAAATAAGGGATTTTCAGATATTATGATGATAACCGGCGACGGTGAAACCACTGCAAAAAATGTTTGTGACAACCTTGGAATTGAAAAATTCTATGCGCATGTTTTGCCGGAGGATAAACTGAACATTGTTAATTCAATTCAGAATAAATCTCATAAGGTTGTTATGGTTGGCGATGGAATTAATGATTCTCCGGCACTGGCAGCAGCTGACGTGTCTGTTGCCATGAAAGATGCTTCGGATATTGCAAGGGAAGTTGCGGATATAACTTTACTGAGTTCGAATTTGGATTGCTTAGTCGTTTTACGCAATGTCCCGCAAGTTTTAAAAGTCAAATCGGAAATCCGGACGTAGTGATTGTGTTTACGGGCACAGTTGCACATAAAATGGCTAATGTGGCAGCGGAACAGGCGCAAAAGACAGGAGCTGTCATAAAACATTGTCATTCCTCAAGCGCCTGTGCGTTGAATGACGCATTATGTGAATATCTCAGGGAGGTTTAATTTTTTTACGCAACAGTTAGTCGAAACTAACCACGAATCGGAGGAAAATATGATAGAGAATATAATTGCATATCATTGCGGGCCTGCCTTGGCAGGAATAAAACCATCAAATATTGTTGCCTGCTATAAAGATAAGCTGCCCGATGTACATGAATCAATAAGCCGGCTCAATCTGCAGCTTAATCATAAAGATATTTACATTGAAGCTCTGTGTGAGTGTGAAAAAAGAGTTTTAATTATGGTTTACAGAAGAAAAAAACTCAGTGAGCAGCTAAGCAGAAATGAAATAAGTGATTTTTTGAGCTCTTTCGGATATGATTCCGATTCCCGATTATGTGAGAAAATCTTAACACTCAAAGAAAGAATTGCAAATAATGAAAGCTTCCCTCATGAAATCGGTGCATTTCTTGGGTATCCGTTACATGATATTTATGGATTTATTAATCATAGGAATGATGGGTGCCTTCTTACCGCTGACTGGAAAGTATATGAAGACGAGGACGGCGCAAGAAAGATATTTGAAAGATATAACAAGTGCCGCCGTGCTCTGCTTGCACGATTGAAAGACGGGAAAACGCTTGCGCAAATTTTTTGCGCAGCATAAGATTCGTAAACAATATTATCATAAAATGATAATTTGTTATAAAAATTTTTATAGGAGGTTTTACATATGGGTAAAACAGTAATTATCTATTGGAGCGGAACCGGCAATACCGAGGCTATGGCAATGGCGTTTTTGGAGGGGGCAAAAGAGGTTAATCCCGATACAAAAATTACAAATGTTGCAGAAATTTCAGCAGATGATGCTGCAAATTATGATACATTAATTCTGGGATGCCCGGCTATGGGGGCAGAGGTTTTGGAAGAGGAAGAATTTGAACCATTCTTTTCGGCGCTTGAATCCAAGCTGTCCGGGAAAAATGTTGCACTGTTCGGCTCTTACGGCTGGGGCGACGGTGAATGGATGCGCAGCTGGGAGGAGAGGGTTGCTTCTGCCGGCGCAAAACTTATTGACTCGGAGGGGCTGATTATAAATGAAACCCCTGACGATGATGCATTGGAGCAGTGCCGTGAGCTTGGAAAAAAAGCGGCGGCATTATGATTTGATTATAAATAATTTAACAACGCACTATGGCGGTCGGCAAAATGCTGACCGCTTTTGTTTTGTAATTTATAACACAAAATAATAATATACTTAAGTTTCCTGGTTAACCGAGACTTTATTTGTATTTAAAGATGACGAGTGTAAAATGTGCGCCCTCCCAGCAAAAATGGACACAAAAAAGCTTCAAAAAACGAAATGAATCGCTTTTCATATACTATAACAGAATAAGGCTGTATACCGGTAATCCGGGATTCCTGCCACCGAGTGAATACCGTATAAGGGACCGTGAAAAGACCGCGGCATAAACTTTCTACAACCGACGGCATAGATTATATTCAGAAACAAAAATCTGTCAAGGTTAATACAGAGCACCTTGGCGACCTTGACAGATTTCCGTTTCCGAATGGATTGTTAGTTATGCCGGTTGAAGAATTAAAGTAGTTTCAGAAATTTTGGGTAAATTTCGACTGCACTTTTATTGACATTTCCACTTGATACGGAATCTAAAAGCTCACCCTTTTCACCGTATTCCGCAAGAAAACATATTACACTTTTGGGGTTTCCTGCCGTATTTGTGATTTTAACCGGAACATTAAGCTGCTTATTTTTTATCATAACCCTTTCGGAATATGCTCCGTCATACATCAGGTTAACATCGCATTTTATACTGCTTTCCATGTTCACAGCTGAATTCTTTTCGCTTTTATCATAATCCTTAACCCTGTTAATGGTTCTTCTTGCATATATTAATCTTTTATCCCAATCAATATCTTTCCAGCATAGTGACAGCAGCTCACCTCGCCTTACACCTGTCATACAGGCAAATTTTACGGCTGCGCCCATCCTGTCGTTTTCGGTTTCCGCAAACAGTTTTTTCTGTTCTTCTCTGTTGCATTACATACTTCTTTGTCGGACAATACAATATTTCCGTCAACAGCGCCATTATCCGCCGTAACGACCAACTTTCCGGTGTTGTCGTTAACCACCTTTATATTGTAAACCTACCTCGGTACTTTCTTGTAATATTACATTCCTTAATATCCGCCGAAAGACACGGCTCAATTCTGAGACCGTCAAACTCCGGACGAATA
>JABLTK010088577.1_pt1 | contig 27636 bp, 39 predicted proteins | sample 7160131 | NCBI WGS metagenome assembly JABLTK01 (sample SAMN14651221, study PRJNA627086) | human gut metagenome | isolation source: feces | host: Homo sapiens
ACTCGTGTTCTAATTCCAGTATTCTTCTTATCACCTCGATCTCTTTTGGAGCATCTCGGTGATATGCTTATGCATGTGGATCTTCTGGATTCTCCAGAGTAGATAATTGAACAGGTATATCATTGTAGTCTACAAAGCGATGATGCTTACAAGCGTTTCATGCTTTTATTGAAATGGTATTTGTCCAGTTGGCATTACAAGACTCATGGTTGTAAAAAACCTTACAATCCTATTATTGGAGAAACGTTCTCTTGTATTGTAGATACACCTGAGAGTCGTGTTAGTTACGTGGCTGAACAATGTAATCACCATCCTCCCATTTCTGCTTTCTATCTTGAGAATCAGAAGAAACAATATTGTGTGAATGGATATATTTGGACGAAGTCTCATTTCACGGGAAATAGTGCAATGGGCAGTATGTTGGGTAACATTGAGGTGTTCCTTCCAAAATTCGATGAAGTGGTATGAACTGGTTATTCTTTCTGAATCTAGTATAATACCATCATTCCAGCCTTTGCAGGAACAGGTCTGTTTTTTGGTACTCTTCGTATGCAACTGATTGACAAGCTGAGTTTCAGCTGTCCAAAGACAGGTTACAGTGCTGAGATTGAATTCCATGGCAAAGTGAGTATGAGGAGTGTGAGTGATTGATAGCCTATGTTTGGAGGTGATTACAATCGAGTGACTGCTACGATCACTCACAATGGAGAGGTGATTCATTATCTTCATGGCCATTGGGATTCCTGTTTCTATCTGACAGATCCATCGAAGAAGCAGGAATCTCTCTTCCTCGATGTCACCAAGCTCACTGTACTCCCAAAGAAGGTCTTAGATGTACCATATCAGGGACCATATGAATCTCGTTGTTTGTGGAATACGGTGACACAAGCTATCCGCAGACCTGAGGGACCTGATTGGAATACAGTGCAGGTGAATAAGACAAAGTTGGGTAGATGTGAAATGAAATGATGATGCATAGAAGATGATCAGAGAAAACTACCTTGTCAGCAGAAACACGATTCACCTGCATATCGACCTTGGACTCAGAAACTGTTCGTGAAAGTACCTCATCAGGGAGTTGGGAAGATGGATAATGGATATCGATTCAAATACTTTGATTTGAATGCTGTGAGTCCGGTAGGGAGTGAAGGAAATGAATGAATGATAGAATGCTCCATATCGTGATTTCCTGGCTTTGTCGAGAAATGTGTATGATGAGCGTGGAATGCCGGAGAGCATGGAGAGTGTTGTAACGAAATATGATTGTTTGTTTCTACGATGAATACCGCGGGAATCGGGAGAACAGAGGAGAAGAATCCTTGAAGACAATACACTATTAACATTCAACGATGGTAAAAGATCTTATTCCTGAAAATCCTTATGACGAAAGTAGAAAAAGAAGAAGAAAATGACGAGTAGAGATTCTGTCAGTCTGGGAAACCGTAAATAGCTGGGGATGGGGAAAGTTTGTAGGGTTTTTGGATGAATATGAATAGATAGATTCCGTTAGATGAGTGTTTTGAGAAGTTCAATGTTCCTGAGGGGTCCAAATTGGAAGATCGGATCCGCAACAACTTCATCTACTATCGGACAAACTACCTGGCTCTGTATGGATTGCTGCTCTTGATAACTTCGTGTGTATCTCGTGAAGGACTTGATTGTTTAGCTTTTCTTCGCCTCTTTTTGCGGTTGCAGATATTCTCGTAGTCGTAGCTTGGCTGTAAATGTTGGAAACTAAGTTGATTTGTAGACTTCCTTTTGTTCTTGTTCCTCATCCTTTCGTGATAAACGAATACCGTATCACTCCTTCGTGCATTGTTGCGGCTGAAGCCTTGTTCACAGTGATCGCTGTTGGGAATTCCTGGGTTTTCTTCTCCTTCCTTTTATTCCACCTCGTTTTCATTCTTTGTAGGAATGGCTGAATGAACTGAACGATAGTAATGGGTTTACATTTGGTGTTACGTAATGATAGTATAAGATCACGGGTCAAAGTGACTTTAAATGAGCGTTTGAAGGAGAAGATTCATTGAATGTTGATGTTTGTGACAAACAGGAAAAGAGCGACGATCGAATTGACATTTCCAGCAAATGTCATTCTGTTGGAAATTGGGTGCACCACACTACGCTTCACCAATTCATAATGATCATACAGAACCACATTTCCAGTCTTTGTCGAGTGCATTCACTACTTGATCTTTCGTTTCTTCTTTTTGCAATTTTGGTTTCTTTTCATCTAAAATAGTTCGCAAACTTAGGCTGAACATTAGAGAAAGGAACATTTCATACTCATTTAACTCCTTCCATTCTGTTATAATCGATATTCCACATACACCCTTATCAATATCTACATGAATGCAAATATCTCCATTGCGCAAACAAACGGGATTCTTGGATGAATCAATGAATGGTATGATGGCCTTAATAAAGGCATCTCGATCAAATGTATTATTGTTGCGTCGTTTAATGTCGCAAAACCACTAGATGTTATAGAACTTGGCTTAATTTACTGTTTGTCCTTTCTTATCGTCTGTGAACACTTCTTGAATCGCCTTTTTAACGGTTGCAACGGCATCTTCCATATGAGCATAACATGAATACTCGATAGGAATAATTCGAGCTGCATACCGAGCAGAAGACACACCTGTGCTTTTAATCTTCTTGAATATGTATTTCACTGCTGCTACTGGACTGATGGTTTCATCAAGAATACGAATGAATGTGATTCCTTTCATTCCCTAGGGTATAAGTTTAGAGAAACGCTTAAACTAGGTCGATTCGAGAAAACTGAGAAGGATGCTTCTTCTTGCTTAATTCTTCTAATTCTTTATCCAGATCATTGTTAGGAGATTCTTCCGTTTCTTTGATGGATTCAAGATACTATTGTGTCAGAATCAGCCTCCAATGTTACATCTTCTAATAAACGATACACTTCTGTAGCTGCATTTCCTTCACGATTTCGATCACACGTCACAAACACCCCCTTACATCCATGACCAAAAATGGTTGCAGGGTTGTTTTCATTCTAAGTATAACATACAATCGAAAGAAACACAGATGAATTCACCTTTCGACGCTTGCTCTCCATGAATTAGTAAACATCCAACCATTAAGTTCACAACAAACAAATCATCTAGAGTACAACTACTTCGTTAGATCTTCAGCCTCGGTTCTTGCAGCGTATCTATGAAGGAACCTCCCATATTCCATTTCAAAGGATATACTCAGAAGTAAGTCCTCATCTACATCCAGTTTTGATAAATGAATATACCGAATTACAGATCCTCGAAGGAAACAGTTGGACATGGGAATCTACTTGTTCAATATCACTCATTGTTCTCTACAAGATGTGGGTATCTCTCTTTGTTCACAACTTCGACGTTTCCTAACTTGATGTTTAAAAACGGGTCTACTGAGTCAATAGTACATAATGAAGAAACCCAAGAATTAGTTATCATTTCAAGGATATGTTCCACGAAGTTCCACGCCGTTCTTGAGTTCCACAGTGACAACAGCGTGTCGCTCTCGGAGCACATTGAAAAGAGATAGAAAGATCTATTCGATGATTTCAAACTCGATATTCCTAACCATGTAGATTCAGAAAGGATTAAGTGAGTGTAAAAATGGGTCGTCATTATCACTCGCGGTCTCGATCTCGTTCTCGATCTTATTCAAAAGACGAGTTTGGACGGGATCGAAGAAGTCATGTAGGGTTCCTTATTCTGGTTTTATGGTTAGTCATACCATAATAGATCAAACACATCTAGGACATCTCGACACTCTGGAGATAGATCCGCGCATAAGTAGACTGTTTTGTTATTTCGAGTGAGTGTATAGAACAGGCGAGATCGAACCAAGAGATCGTAGTGGTTCTGTGAACCGAGGAAAGCGAGAGGTTGGAATGGATTTGTAATTATGATTGTAGAGAAGACCGGCGCCCGTAGTAGATACAAATGAGTAAAAGAAAAGATGACGTTGACATGTAGTATCAAACCACTCATCGAGCGGGAGAAAGAGTTACAACTAGCTCAGAAGCTTCTTGGAATGCGAATTCGTATTCAAAGTGGCCGAGAAAAGCCGATTGATCGTTTGATGAAGAATATTCTTCTACTGGATGTAAGAAATGGATAGAAAAGATATGACAATAGGAAATCAACAGACCGGTGAATGCTTTTGATAATACGGTTCTGAGTAGTACAGTTCCTGCAGAAGAAGAAGCAGTAGAAGATATCATTGACCAACTGTCTATGGAAGAGTCACAAGACTTACTAACTGATTTAGATGAAGTCATGTGTTTACCAGAAATGGAGCCATTTTTGACGTATCTTTCTGTTGATATAATCTCTATTAATAATGATTAGGCAATGCGTGCTGTGGTGATCGAACATTTAGGTGGAGATGAAGATCAATCTGTCGCTGTTCATTCTTCTGTTGTTGTACGTGTTCTGTAACGTCAGTCAAACATAGGAAGATGTAAAGAATCTGATAGAAGGGAAATCAGAATCAGAGATTCATCAATTACGACAGGATATCGAGACTCAGTTGGCAGAAGGAGAAGGAATGGACGTTGATTACTGGGGAGCCGTGCTAGCCTTTCTGCGACTTGCATCCTTCAAACTCGTATTGAAGCGGGAGCAAGCCCGATTTATGCAGGGGCGAGATATTGATGTAACTACTGGGAGTTTCATTGAAGAATAGAAGCAACGTCGTTTGGAGGAAGAACGTAAGCGTGAAGAGGCATCTCATCAATGGACATTGTATTCAGAGGCTGATGCTGAAGAAGGAGTGTATTCTCCACCTCCATTGAGTCGTTCCGTGATTCCTGCCAATCAGAAAGTGTTGATTCTGGAGAGTGCTGATGATTGTGAACAATTGCGTGTGGAACGTGAAATGGTACATCACCGCGAGATGGAGAAGTTGACAATTCAATCTCTCAAGGAGAAGAGAGGATCACAGCGTATGGAGGGAACGGAAGGATGGCATATGGAAACAACTGTAGCGTAATTCGCTCGAAAGTTTGCATTATAAGTAGATATGATTCATTGCGAAAAGAAGTACATGATGATGAGATTGCCTTCCAGAGTGATATTCAACTCCCTCATCAGTTGTTTTCCTGGCAGCATAAATTCACTCCTCAGAAACCAATCTTTTTCAACAAAATCAAAATGGGATATGACTGGAATCAATACAATCAAGTTCACTATGATGCAAAAAATCCTCCACCGAAAGTGATTCAGGGATATCGATTCAATATTTTCTATCCGGAATTAGTCGATAAAACGCAACGACCATCATTCTTACTTGAACCTGATAAAAACGATGACAATTGGTGTACAATTCGATTTCATGCAGGAGCACCTTATGAGGATGTTGCTTTTCGAGTAGGAATAAAGGAGGAATGGGGATGTAGATTGTGAATCGCGCTTGGGATCGAGGTCGGAAATCTGGATTCAGGAATGAGTTTGAGCGAGGTATTCTTCACTTACACTTTGATTTCAAGCAGAATCGGTACAAATTCGCTCAGTAATAGAGTTTGTTGTTAGAAACACTTGTATGGTACACACTAGTGGACATAACGCTGAAATTGACGTTTGAGATAGGTTTCAGGATCATTACAGACTATGGATAACAACAAATTAAAGTCTCTTACTAGTACAGTTTGGATTTATGATCGTTGATGAACATACCTGAGAGGAGTGTTTCTAGATATCAGAGAGATTACCCTCATGTGTACAAAAGACGTTGTACTTCGTGGAGTACATTGATTGAAGCTGAGTGGATTGGAACAGGGGAATATATCGAGTGAGATATCAGCGTAGTCCATGAAAAGAATGAAGAGAAAGCTGCCGCCATATCGTTTCCCGCTTCTTTCACCTAGGCGGTTCTATATATCCCTTCTCAATGAAGTCTATATTGTGTGAATAGTATAATATTTGAATATAAGAGAGAATGAGGTAATGAGGAAGATTAGCTGAATTTTGTGAAAAGTGATTTCAATTTTTAAGTATAATGTCTGTTCAGTCCTGTTCAGCATAGTTCTTTCGATCGAGATGAACTATGGGTTACGTCCTTGAATGATGCAGGGAATAGTAGAATCCTGTGTTTGGACATCCATTATCCATAATTGGGGATTATCTTCGCTTTGATTGACAGCAACACAATTCATGACGGATCAATTCCTGTTCGATTGCTTTGTTCAATGTACTCCAAAGAAACCATTCGAGATGGAAGAAGAGTGTATCGACAATTGGAATCGGAAACAACCTCCAATTGTCGATATTCTGGTGATAGAAGAGAAGGACATTGATGTTGGATAATTTAGAAGAGATAAAGAGTAGCTTCTTCCAAGTGACTATTTAGTGGTGATGAATCAAGATAATCCATCAGGACTGATCCAAATCAATTCAAAATCACGAGGATTCTTATGTGTCAAAAGGTGAGGATGTATTGATGATCCTGATAGTTAGAGCCTTTGGTCGTGGATCCATTCATTCATTACAATTTTTCACCAAGTCACAACTAAAGACTGAAGATACCACAGGATTTAGTATGATTTCTCTGTATCCTGATTGTACGATTGTTTCATTTGCGGATTCTCGATCAAATGAACCTATTTATCTGGGGTATGAGTATTATTGGAATAGCTTATCAGAATGAGTCTCTCATCTGCTGATGCTTCTTCTCTTTCTTCCATTCTACTTCTATCATCATCATCAGATCCATTCGATTATCCTGATTATGCTCCTGTTCCTTCTACTACAACAGTCAAACCATCTATCTCCATTCTTATCAAGTCTCAGTCTCATCTTCATCGCTATCAACTCTTTCGAATGCTTCCAACACCATCATTCTCTGTTCAATCCTCTCAACATTCGATTCCGCCTTCAGTCGAGAACATGATATTCCAAGAAGGAATTCCAATTCAAATTGTTCGTTCTAATGATGCGAACAAGACTGAATCCTCGCTAACCTTTACTTCGTTTGTTGTATATCGTGTGACAGGAACCATGGTAAGTGAAGAAAGTTAATGACCATTAGCTCTACGGATACTCACTTCTGTATTGGAAACGAGCATCAGAACAAGAGAAACGAATCTGTTTGGAGTTAATGAATGCAATTGTGAAGAGACAAGAAATGAGTAACAGACTGAGGAATGATTCATCAGAAGATGAGCGAATTCGTACTGGGTTTGAAGCATCTATCAAAAACTATGCTAAGGCTGACTGTATTCTGTTTTATCAGTCATCACTCTCACTAATATCATCTCTTCCTTATTCAAAGTCAATTAACCATTTGTTACTGTTTTATCTGTTTGCCTAATTTGATCCACAGATCTATTTATCAAACATCTTTCACATCTCATTCACCCACTGAAGCACTTCAACTAATTGGTAACCAAACTTGTCTTAAACAGGCTTCTCAACTTTTATCTATAACAAATGAAGTGATTCTAAGAAGAATTGTTACTAACCTTATTCATTGTACTCCACTTCCTGAACTTGGAGATACTGTAATGATCACTGTGAATGAAATGAGTTTTGTTTCATCTTGGTATTTAGAATAGGTTCTATCAAAGTATATCGTCATTATTCCCGTGGGTTTCCTGTTTATAATGATAACATTGCTCCTCTCTTCCTTCTTCTATCTCCGTCAAATATTCTCACTCTTCTTCAAGTAGCCTTGTTGGAGAGTAAGATCATAATTCATTCGTCATATCCTTCTCTCATCTCAAATGTTACACATACTCTTCGAAGACTCTTATTCCCGTGGAAGTATGCTGGCTCATTTATTCCTCTTCTTCCTTCCTCCATGCTTCTGGCTGTTCAGGTTCCTGGGAGTTTCATTATTGGAATTGAAACGGTGAGCAGAAGAATGAGAGATTAGTAATAGAAATGGTTGGCAGAATGTCAGATTCCCCGTGATTCAGTTATAGTGGATTTGGATTCAGATCGTATTTTGATTGAATCTCATCACTCCCTTCCTCCATTGCTTCCTGATTGTAAGAGTAGTGATTAGAATGAGATGAAGATGTGACTCATGTACCCATCAAGATCATTCAATCCATTCAGAATTCGTTACACACCAAATATAAAGAGAAGAATTGGCAACAAATGTGGAATCATCCTGATCCCAATCATATTCTACCCAAACTAACCCGACAAGAAGGAGTTCAGTTATTCACCTGTGTTCTGGATTTGTATAGTGGTTTAGTGGATGGTTACGAGAATCTTTTGATGATCCGAGATGGAGGTGATTACTCTGGTTGTACACTAAATCAACTATTTCGTGTGAATGACTTCATTGGAAGTAAGAATAGAATGATGCAAGGTTTTCTCACTCATTTTGTGTATACCCAGGTATGATAGACTCAATTTGATAAGAGTCAGATGTTCACAAATTTTATTAGCAGTCGAATTGATCTAATTTCATCCACTCATTCTCAATCATTTGACTTTCCAATTATTTTCTTTGATAGATACTTGACAATGATTCAACGTCCCTTTCAGGATCGATATAATCACTTACAACGTGTTCTCTACCAAACAAGCAATCGAATGATCCTTATTTCCATCTCATCGTTGGGAGAAGATCCATTTGAAATAGAAGAGAATGATTCTTCTGTGGAGAATGAGGAAAGAAGGATTTGTGAGAGTGTGTTATCGAATTGGATGAGGTTTATAAACATGAAATGGAGTGAACTTGGTGTATTTGGATCGAATCTATGTGATAGGATTCGATCGTTACCAATCAGAGATTCATTGAAGAATGAGTTGATGAAGATGGGTGAAAGTTGTGTTGTTTGTGAACGTGTGAAGAACATACGAACATTAACATTGGATTGTTACTGCACTCATTGTGAATCGTCCATTGAAGTATCAATCCATTGGAATTCATTCTCATGTCCTTACTGTGGATTTGTAGTAGTTCCCAAACTAATGATTGTGAAGGGAATATCAATTGAAGAAGTCGAAGAAGTAGTGTTAATGACACCAGAAGCATTGAATGAAGCAATTGAATGTGAGGATGAATCTACTTCCAATGCCCTATGGTATTCAGTTGTTTATTTGGCATTCCGATACGTTCCGTTCCCAATATTCTCTCGATTGGATGTGTATCAAACTGCCGTTGACATTGTACCAATTTCTATTCTTTCTGCTCTGTTTCAATTGGAAGCCATTTCTGTGGACAGTAATGAGTGTTATGAGAGCTTACAAGGATATATTGGAGAGAGTATTCTTCGACTCCAAGGTGTGAGTATGAAGAGAGAAACTATGGAAGAGAGAAATTGGAATGAGCTGATTGAGAGTGTTTCAATTGCTATATTGACGTTATCTCCAAATCGAGAAAGAGAGTATGATAGCCGAATTGATTGAGAAATAGACTCTTGAGTGTTACATGTGATGTGATTGGGATCATGAAAGAGATTGTCAAATATATCAATATTGGTGATCTTATGAATGCTTCCAAACTGTATTTATTCTGTCGTGGAGGCCATATTCATGTTGGTTTTGAGAAGTAAGAATGAATAAGTGAATGATGAATAAGATCATTGTTTGAATCATTACGAACTATTCGATTCCTGAATATAATGGACATGAGTAATATGAAGGAGTTAATGAATCAATTTGATATGAACTATCTAAATATGTGTCAAATAAGATTACAAGGGACGTTTAATTACTAGAATCTTCAACCTCCTGCTTCTCTTTACTTCAAAATGATTGATCTTCCATCTATCTTTCCTTTCTCTGTTTGATACAAACAGATTTAACTCAATACACATACTAACTGAAGAGTGAATGGAGGTTGATTTACACACAGAACTCCACATACAATCTCTTGAAGTTCATAATCGGAAACACGAATGGAGTCAATTCTTGCTTCTGTGATATCAATACGAGTAATCCCTGATCCATCACTCAACCACATCCATTTCCTCTTATCATCGATTTGTATGACTTTTCCTTTCAGAATCCCATATACAAATTGACCCACTCGTAGAGAAGGAATCTGATTAATTTGCATAATGTGTTGAAAGATGGGACCTGACCAATTTGTATTGTTCAAATAGCGTAAATAGGCTTTTCTACACTCGTAGGGATTCACTTTCCATACTCGCCTTTCAAACGACCTATCGAAGTAGTAATACCTCGTCTCTTTCGTCGAATCCATTGAATTGTAATATTGGATGCAAGTGTATTCAATGTGATATTGATTTGATAGTTATTGACAATTTGACTATGAAATGATTCTTGAAGGTCATCTGTTAGGAACCCTGGATTCTGTGTACTATTTGGGACATAAACGAAATAGGAAGATACTGACTAGAACTAAACAGAAATCAAAGGAATAGACAGTTGTTTGAATGAAATAATGATGATTCTCATCAATTGATATGACAGAACAATTTGTGAGTAGGAGAATGTGACCAATGTGAATGGAATCAATTAGGTGTTTCTGACTATTTAAATAACTGAATATGAATGAGAAGAACAATTATAACAGTTTTATAATGATATGATTCGTTGATGTATCATCAATTGCATGCATCCAACGAAATGCCTTCCAGTCTTGATTTACAACTTCACGATACTCTTGTGTGATGGATGTGACACATACGAGTAACCAACAGGATGAATTTGAAGGAAGCTGATCAATGGACCTCAAAGGAGAGATATAATCCATACAATAATCATTACCACCAGCTAATGGTTGAATGAATATGATTGAGAATACTCTGAAGGAGTTGGACATCATGAATGTCTCCCTTCCCTGGAACCATGTATTCTGGGATTGATTCCTGTTCTGAAGGTGATTGTGAATCCAACTGAAGAAATGGAGTTGAATTCAGGATTGATGTTGATTCTGGAATCTGATAACTTGAGATACGAATCACATCCTGAATATTACCAAAGTCGTTTGAACTCACTCCAATACGTAGATTGTAGTAATAACTCATCACACGTTCATGGAAGAATGAGACTTGAAAATACCGATTCCCATCATACAGTTGAATGAAGAAGCTAAGGAGAAGATGAAATTGGGATGATACGTTAGTGGATAAGCGAAATTGGGAAAACTGGAGGAGTAGTCAGAGATAGTGGATTTGGCTGTGATAATTCCTTGGATAAACGGAGTTAATCCTGATTGAGATGGGTCTGCAGATGGATAGTAGAGTAATCGTCGTTGTTTCTTCCAGAAGAAGTCTCGCTTATCGAAGGAATTAGAATCATACAGTGGAGGGAGATAAGACATGACTGGAGGTAGTTGAAAGAGTACGGGGAGAATGAGTTCTGGCTGGTTTGTTTGCACTAGATGAAACAGTAGCAACAAACATACGTTTGATTAAGAGACTTGATGACTCATCGATCACAAGAAGTCTAGGAATGAAACGGATTTGAACAGGTTGATGATGGAGTTGGCATTGAATATATTGGATTTCTCGGAAATACACAATACTACCGACATGGATACTACCAGAAAGGACCCAGTCATCAGAGTGAAATCGGACAATGAAAGGGAAGCAATCTGTATCATCCATGAGATCTAATTCCCATACGTAGGAGTTCTGAAGGTTTGTATCTCCTAAGAGCTGAAGAGCAATCGTACTGATAGGTTTCTTTCGTACATTCAAGACAATTCGTGTGAAGGATCCCATGACTGTTTCAGTATAGGTATCTGCTGATGCAGTAGTCATCATTTGAAGGGAAATGATGATAAGGGATATAGATGATCGAGATGGAGGGAAATTGAACAAACACAGAAAAGGAACGTAAAGAGAACAAACTTAATTATTGAGAGTATATGTATATCTACATTCAAGAAGAAGCACTTTGCCTACCCGCATTTCAAACATTTATAGAATACAGTTGAACCCTCATCCACACTACGAAGTTGGAGAGTATAGAACGACATCTGGGGATTCTTACAACGCGGACACTCTTCATCCACCTAGAAACTAATGAACAATCATCTTAACTACCATAGCACGAGTAGGTCCAGTTTGAACATCTTCCTTTTGTTGCAACTCTCTTAACCAGTGCTAGAAGATGAGGAAGCTGCATATAAATACGTACAGGAACAGGTTTAGGTCTACTAAAGGTGACAATCGTATTATTGCTCAGATCTATCCATCAGAAATCAATTTCAAGGACTCACCAGACAAATGACATGTCCAATGACAAATACCACATTCAATATTGCCAGACTCTGGAATATCCAAGATGGAACCACAGACTCTGCAGAATTCGACATTATTGACTCGAATACTCTTCTTCTCAAAGTTTTCCACGAATTTGGACATTGTAGCAGCTGGCTTTGCCGTTTTGGGAGAATGACTAGAATCTAGCTGATTTCTGGAATTATGTCAATAGCAACGATTCTTGTTAATCACTCCCCAAATCTGGGATATTTACTCACTCCAAAAATATTTCCGATTATCGTATGTTTTCGTAACGTCTATTCTGACTTCTACAGAGAATGTTGGCGAAATTTGAGACAAAAAGTTCGCGTGTGAAGGGAATTGCTTTCCATCCGACACGACCATGGATCCTTTGTTCTCTGCATGACGGTTCTATTCAACTATGGGATTATCGAGTTGGTAATTTACTTAATACATTTAAAGAACACACGGGTCCTGTGCGAAGTGTTGATTTTCACTCAACCCAGCCTCTTTTTGTATCAGGAGGGGATGACTACAAGGTTCGTGTTTGGAACTATAACAGTGAGCGTTCTCTATACACTCTCCTAGGACACAAGGACTATATTCGAACAGTTCAGTTTCACAACGAGAATCCGTGGATAGTGAGTTGTTCGGATGATCAGACGATCCGTATTTGGAATTGGCAGAGTCGTGAATGCATTGCTATTCTCACAGGCCACAATCACTACGTGATGTCGGCACTATTTCACCCAACGGACGATTTGATTGTCAGTGCTTCTCTTGATCAAACAATTCGTGTGTGGGATATTTCGGGTCTGAAGAAGAAGGGAAAAACAATGAACGGAGTTCCCGGTAGTGTGATGGGTCGTTTAGGAATTGAATCCATTGGAACAGTCAAATTTGTGTTGGAGGGACATGAGCGAGGTGTGAATTGGGCAAGTTTCCATCCTGATCTTCCTTTAATTGTTTCGGGTTCAGATGATCGAATGATTAAGATTTGGCGAACAAATGAATCGAGAGCATGGGAAATAGACACTCTTCGTGGACATACAAATAATGTGAGTTGTGTTTTGTTCCATCCTCATGATGATTTGATCCTAAGCGATTCAGAAGATCATAGCATCAAAGTTTGGGATAGCACAAAACGCATTTGTGTTCAAACCTTCTTACGAACACGTGATCGATTCTGGATTATGGCTGCTCATAAAACACAAAATTTAATTGCTGCTGGACATGATTCGGGAGCTGTTGTATTCAAACTACGGAGGGAGAGAATCCCATGTGCAATGGCCTCTTCGTTGTGCTTCTATCTGAAGGATCGATCGTATCGTGTGAAGGAAGTCGATGGAGAGAAGCGAGATTTGATTCTGATGCAGGTTTCGAGAGGTCCTGCTTCTATGATCGATTTTCCACGGGAAATGCAATATAATCAGTATTGTTCTTCTGAACACATGATTCTAACAACAAGTCCAGCAGAACAAGGAATGTACGAATTATTACGAATTTCTGGAAATATTCTGGAATCCAAAAGTCAGCCGATTTCTGTTACTGGAACTGCTTTGGGAGCTTGTTTCGTCTCTCGAAACAAATTTGTGACTCTTGAGGACCATGATACCCTGTTTATCCGTAATGCTGATAACATCGTATATTTTTGGAATTCCATAAATCATATCTAGGTGACCAAACGTATCGTAATTCCCGTGGGAGGTTGTAGTAGGCTATTCAGTGGTGGCCGAAGTGGTCGTGTACTGTTGTTGAGTGGTGACGAACTGATGGTACTGGACGTGGATTCCAGCCGCATTTTGGGTAGTTGTGTCGTAAATGGAGTCAAACGTTGTTTGTGGAATTCAGATGGAAGCCGTGTGGCTGTAATTAGCAAACAATTGTTGATGGTGTTAACTAGTGATCTGAAGACGATAAGTGTGGTGAATGAACGATTACGAGTGAAGGATTGTGTATGGGATTCCCGCGGGATTTTACTGTATACGACTCTCAGTCAGTTGAAGTATCTCTTACCTTCAGGAGCAGTAGGGGTAGTTCGTAGTCTTCGTGAGCCAGTCTATCTGTGTAGTGTTCGTGGGATGAGTGTTCTAGTATTTAGTCGTGCTGGCAAGTGCATAAGTCTTCGTATCAACGTGACTGAGTATTCACTGAAGGTATCAAGTCATCATTCTTTGCTTAGACCTAGTACTATTTAGAGACTCATCAGTACAAAGAAGCTATCCATCTGATTCGTACGACACACGTTGATTGTCAAGCATTGCTTGGGTATCTCCAACAGAACGGCTATCAGGACATTGCTCTTCATTTTGTTACGGAACCTCAAGCCCGATTCAATTTGGCCATTCAGTGTGGTAACCTCGATGTTGGTGATTCATGAACCATGAGACGTAGATTGCATTAGAATGTGCTTCACAATTGGATATGCCAGAAATATGGACTATTTTAGCACAAGAAGCATTACGTCAAGGAAGTCATGAGATGGTCGAAATGGCTTATCAAAGAACACACGCCTTTGATCGGTTATCATTTCTTTATGTTATCACTGGGAATATTCCGAAGTTGCAAAAGATGTTGCGAATTGCAGAATTGCGCCAAGACGTAATGGCGCAATTTCATACTGCCCTCTTTTTGGGTGATGTCGAAACGCGTGTTCGTGTTCTTGAAGAAGTGGGTCAGTTATCATTAGCATACCTCACAGCTGCTACAAATGGTCTAACTGATTCAGCGACTCAGTTGCGAGAACAGTTGTTGGAAGCAGGATTGGTTGTTCCAGAGGTGAATCCCTCGGCGGTTCTTCTAATGCCACCAATGAGTGTATCTTCTTGTACCAATTGGCCTCTGTTGGAGTTGCCTCGATCACGCTTTGATAAGCTGATGGAAGAAGAGCTTGAGACACCTGCTAGAGTACTGGACGAAGTATTCAGTGAAGAAGAGGAAGTTAAGCAAGAAGAGGAACACAGAGATGAGGCTATTGTGACAGAGACACATGAGTTAGAAGTGAGTGACGAAGACGAAGGTGCTTGGTCTGATGATTTGGATCTCGATTCAGATTCTGATGTGGCAATGGATGAAATTCCTCATGAGAGTATTCAAGCAGGTGCTTCGATTATGTCTTCTTGGTCCCAATCTCCTCTGGCTCATGATGCAGCAGCTGCTGGTGATGTTGATGGTGCGTGTCGTTTGCTCAATAGACAGTTGGGTGTGGCTCATATGAAGGCCCTCACGAGAGGGTTGAAGTCTGTGTATTTGTCTGTACAAGCAACAGCAGCAGGATATCCAGGCATGCCTCCTCTTACTGTACCTTTGTTGCGTAGCACATCTCCTTCACTTCCTTATTGTGGTTCATGCCTATCAAGGATTACTGAACAGATGAAACACCTCTTGAAGAGTTTCCAAGGAGCTCGTTTTGAAGAGTGTGAGTCTTTGGGCAGAGAGTTACTCCAACAAATCCCACTTTGTGTATTCCAAAATAAGGAAGAAGAAGTGGAAATCCGTAATTTTGTGGAATTGGCAAGAGAGTATCTATTGGCGGCAAAATTGGATCAGGCAAAGAAACACGGGGATTCCACTCGTTTATTGGAGTGTGTGTGTTTGATGGCAGATTGCCGTCTCCAGAGTGCTCATCAGTTGTTAGTTTTGCACTCTGCGATGGTAGCAACTTATAAACACGGGAATTTTATTGATGCAGCTGCGTTTGCTCGGCGCATTTTGGGTCATAGTGATATTTCAGCTCCGAAGAATGCAAGTCTGGAGACCAAAGCCCGAAAAGTGTTAGCCAAGAGTGAGAAAGAAGGAAGAAATGCAATCAACACAGCATATGCAGGAGAACGTGCCCAATGGATCGATAGTGAGGATCTGACGATCATGAGCAAGAGTGAGAAATCTGTGAAATGTCCTTATTGTGGAGCTGTATATCGAGAAGAGAAGAAGGGAAAGGTGTGTTGTGTGTGTGATCTGTCAAAGATTGGAGAAGATACCCTTGGACTGGTTTGTGTATATTCGAAGTGTTGTGTTTGTTGCAATCGCTGGTGAATTCATAGTTGATTGTTATTGTCTTTACGGATTTACTATTAACTCTACCCGAACTCTCTAGAAACGATTCTAAATACAGAAACAGGATGAGTGAAGGAGCAATCACCGGATTCCGAGCATTAATGAAGCAACGACGAAAGACAAAGGAAAAGGAGGAGCAAACCACAGTGAAGCCAGTTATAAGGGAAGTTTCGTTGTCGTGTAAGTGTCATCTTGGGAGGATGATTTATAGCTATTGACGAACGAATTCGGCAGCTGGAGCAACAGTTGAATGATTCAGATGGAGATGAGTTTGTGGATGTCGATTCGGACTCGATTTCTCCAGAACATGTACCAAAAGAGTCTGAATCGCAACGGGAAAAGGAGCTGATGAATAAAATGAAAAATGCACTTCCAGAAGAGACAGTTACTTTGGGAACGAATGAAGCTTATTGTGAGTTGTGCAGACTAAAATTGTCAGGAGATATAGAGATTTCTGTAGTATCAGAAAGGTTTGTTTATCATTAGACGCATATTGAATCATCAGGACACTTGCTTCGTTTGAAGGTGGCGTTCAAGAATGATTTGTACATTTCTTCCCACAGTCCAAATACGTGTACAACATGTGGAGTGTATTTTGATAGTCCCGAGTCATTGTAGGTAAATGAATGATAGAATGATGATAGAATGAAACACCGAGATTATCGGGGCCACATTAAGAATGCTACATTGAAGAAGCGAGTTTGTTCCTGTACATTGTGTAACAAGCAGTTTACAAGTGGTCAACAACTAGCAGAACATGTATTGATTTGTATTAGCGAGTTTATAGTAGTTGAAAGGCAAGGCCCACAAAGAGAAGCTTCAGTATGTAACAGATAAACAAGCGAGATTTAAACGAATGAAAGGAGGGAATAGTGATACAAAGGATAGTAAACGGAGAAAGTAAATATGTTTGTTCGATTGATGGGTTGTCATTCTTCTCATGAGCAAAAGTACAATAGCCAAGAAATTGAACATTTTATGCCTTCACGGTTATTTTCAAGACGCTTCTATTATGAAAGACCGAACTCCAGCACTTCATCGGAAGTTGAAATCGATTGCTCAATTTTGTTGCTCAACACTTTAAATTTATAATCTGTAGACTATCTGGATGGTCCTATTACCGTGAATTCGATGGAAGGATTTGATCCTTCACTAGGAACCGAGTAAGTTATTTGTTTAGAAATTACTTCTAGAAAAGTTGGGAAGGCATGGTGGATTCAGGACAAAGCAACAGGACAGTATCCTCAATTTGAGTCCACTGTGGATTATGTTTTGAAATGCTATAAAGAACATGGTCCCTTCGATGGCATTCTTGGTTTCTCTCAAGGGGCTGGGTTGGGCTTGTTTTTGGTAGCTTTACAGGAGAAGGGAGATATTGCAACAGACTTTAAGTTTGTTATCAGTTATAGTGGTTTTTATCCTTCCGATGTTTCCATTCAGGTGAGAGGTGATTCTTTATGATTATGTGTAGAAACTTTTAGACTATCGATCTATCAGTGTTTCTACGCTCCATCTAATAGGAAAGGAGGATGACAAGGTTGACCCGAAGAGTAGTGAGTAGGAATGAAATTGAGGCAAATAATGCATTAGGAAAGTAGCCAAATGCTTTTTGGATCCAATCGTGTTATATCATGATGGAGGTCACTTTATTCCTCAGAATGGTGAGATCAAGGAGAAGATTTATCAATTCTTGCTTCCTTTTGTGGATTGTTGTGTTTGTTAGAGAGTATCTTAATGTGAAATCAAGGAAAAAAGATGCTCCATGAGGGGATCGAACCCTCGACCATCGCGACATAAGCACGACGCTCTACCGACTGAGCTAACAGAGCCTACAATGGTTATTAGGGACTTGTTATTAATTGTAGTGTTCAGAATATCCATTCATTGAAACTCCATTGGAATCGATTCAATGAGCGAATCTAAGCCAAAGGAGAATCGAAAACGCCCAGCAAGCGTTTCATTATGGGAGTTGGTTGATCTGTAGAAGATTAGTAAGACTCGGTTGTGTTTTGAATGGGTAAAGAAGGGATCTTGCCAGTATGGTGACAAGTGTCGCTTTGTTCATGGCGAGTAGAGTATTGTTGGAAACGTGAGAGATAGTATCTCAGAAGCATTGGATATTGGTGATCAAATTGGAAGGAATCGAGAAAATCAGGATTTGTTGCGGGAACAGAGTACAATTCGCCAGTCGTTAAAGAACCGTGAAGATATTCAGCATGTATTCAGTGAAGTCCATTTAGATTCCTTTAAGCTTTCAAAGAGTTGTATGATTGATCGTTACTACACACAGCTCTTTGCAGCGGATACAGGAAATCGTAGGGGCAACGACATGTAGTTTGACCTATTGTTGATTCTCCTAGATCGATTTGTATGCACTCCAACACGATTTGTATCGTGGGACTGGCTTTTGGCCACGAAATTCTTGTTGCAGGGAAGAAGTGTGTTGGCGTTGCATTTGGAGTTGATGTATTTGGAATCTCTGAAACCTAGAAAGGCAAGGATCATCGTCCGTTACTGAACAATGAAGTCCAAGGAAAGCGGAAGAAAGGAGGTATTTGGGTGGAAGAAGGAACGGTATTATGTGATATTACATGTGATGATGGTTCTGTCTATAGTATTTGTGCGTAAGATGTGATGAATTTCGACTGAATCAAAGTTGCCTACGAGGTCGTCTTTTAGAAGTGAATTCGCGTCTTTTAGAGGAACCGTGGTTATTAAATCAGAAGGTGAAGAAGAAGCTGAATGAATGATAATTAGCCTCGAACCGATGGATTTATTGCCTTGTTCATTCCGAAAGTGACTGATGTTATGAACATTCAGAAATCGTTGCTTACGGCACAAGAATACATTCATTTCTTTAAAGAACGTCAAGAAGGTTCATTTGTTTGTTCACATTCATCTTGTTGTTGCTTCCATGTACCTGTTTGACGACGATTCGGATTCTGGAAGGAAGAAGAAAGGGATGAAGCGAAAGGGAAGTAAGAACGGTACTTCAACCAAGATGCATTGTGTTCGTGCCCCTGAAAGACCTTGGTATGTGGGACATGAGAAAGACAATCTCCGATATACTTGGGCATCAAAAGCGTATGACTGAAACGAGCTTGTAATGCGAATAGTCACGAATTGAAGGAGCGAATTAGTGTCCAAAAGGTCCTCTTTTTCAAATTATTGAAATTAGTGGAGCATTCGATTCCTCCGACTGGGAGGGAAGTTTGTATTTGCTTGTAGATGAATGTATAGATGAACGTTCTGCAAATACTGCTGAATGGAATAAAGGGGGATGTGTTTGTTCGTGATGATGTTCACTCGTTTCTCCAATTTTTCCCGTTTTTGGAAGGAGATGGATCTCCAAAATCTCCTGGTGAAGGGACGGATGAGCGCGCTGTTGAAGTGGTCTCAACTCGTCGAAAACAGTATTTCGATGCTGATATCCAAATCCTCTTATCCAGAGTTCCCACTCAAGAGAATGAATGTGAAGTTTTGTTTCGAATCCATGTTAACATGTAGTTGTTCTATTATGATGAACAGAAAATGAATCCTTATTTATCTACATTCCCACATGATTCACTTCTTGTACTTCACTATCACAAATGTATTAGGTTTATGAAGGATTATTGTATTCAACGTGTGAGTCTTTCAACAATGAATGAATTGATTAATGAAGATAATGAGCCTTATGCTCAGAATCATCATCTTGGCGCATACACAGCTCGTTGTTATGAAACGATTTCAGATTATATTCCTAATGAGTCTCTAGATGCAGAAGAGGCAACATCTGTATGGAGAAAGATGGTTAATCCTCGTGATGGCATGGGTTGTTCTTGTGTTGAAGGAGGACGAGCTGAGCTGGATAATGTGTCATGGAAATTTAAATCGTCATGTCCTTGTGCCGCAGCCAATCGCGCTTGTGACGAAAAGTGTCATAGTGGCGCAGAATCCTGTTGTTGCCATAATCAGTTGTGTGAGACGTCTTCTCTTCAATTGGACCAAGATTTGAAATTAGTAGACAGTTGGGGAATAGACTGTTATTCCCGTACTTTAATTCAGTTAATATTATCTCATTATTCTATCTCTTCTTATACTGTAAATGCTTTCATTCAGAATTGTCTTTTGCCCACAATTTCTCAAATTCCTGGAGCTTATGCTTCAGACCTGCGGTAAGGAATTGTCATTGTGTTGATGTAATTGTGATTCGTGTTCTGCTTGCTTGTGATTTTCTGACCATTCTCATTCCATTTGGCTTATCTTTCATAGGAATACTATGATTCTCCTTATTCTGCGTAATTCGTTTACTGAAGTGTGTATTCTCCTTCTTCAAGCTGTATTCTCTTTTCTCGTTCATTTCATATCTAGTACTTACTTGTTGGGCCTGAACACTTTCGAATTCATCCCAAAGGCAAAGGAGTTCAATGTATCAAAAAAGGTGGTATTTCTGCCAATTCCATAATATGTAAATATTTAGGTGAGGTATATCCACCATGGCTCTGGTTTGAGAAACAAGATTTATTGAAGATCAAATTGCATGAGTTAGAAATGGACCATAATCTCCCTGAATTTTACAATATCATTTTAGAACGACCTATTACTTCTCCTGGTGGTTACGATGTTCTCTTCATTGACCCTATTTTTCGCGGCAATTTCGGCAGTCGGTTGAGTCATAGTTGCGACCCTAATTGCGCCACCACAACCATCACTGTTCGAGATAAGCTGGCTATTGTGCTGTATGAATTCATTCGATCATTCATTCCCAGAGTGGCTGTTCGAGACATTGCTTATGGTGAAGAGCTTACGTTCGATTATAGTTGTGTAAGTGAGTCACAAGAAGAATTTGAGAAGGCTACATGTCTCTGTGGATCTGCAGTCTGTCGTGGTTCATTCCTCTATTATTCTGACAGACACAGCTTCACGCAGGTTCTTCTTAAATACAATGGGTTCCTTCGGCGTACCAGCACTCTGCTTGAAGTGTGTTCAGATTCACTTACTATCAGTGAAATGGAATTCCTTCAGAACCGCGGGATTAAGGGTTGTATTTTGGAGGGAGCACCTCAGTGGCTATGCAAATGGTGTGTGAAGGCGATTCAGTACATTGACTTTGAAGTAGAAGCATTACCGCGGGAAATTGTAAATCTTACTGATTCCAAAAATCGAAGACTTTTTCGTGATATCAATGCTGCTATTGTAGTGATAGAGTGAGAATAAGAGATAGATGGAGAGTAAAGGTGTTTATAACTCCAGATTGCAGAATCTGGCAATCACAGTGGATAAGGTGAAACACTTCCTGAAAAGACAGAAATCTGGAATGGAACAAATTAAACCAATGCATATTTGGAATGATGACGAAATTCTAGACTTTTTATGGTTTTCCAGAAATAGTATTGTTCGACGTATTGTGGATGCTGGTAGTTCCGTGTGTTCGGATGATTTAAGTACCCAACTCTTTCAGCGAATGCGAAATGAATTAAACCGGACTTCCTACTATCATCTTCACAAAATGGCGATTCGGCCGAAGATTGATGAATGTTCGAATTGATCACATGACTTAAACTCTAGTCATTCAACACTTATATGAAATGGGGATGAGCAATCGCAATCATTTGGCTGCAGCTGATTGTCTGTTGATGTATCGAAACACCACCACATTCTTCACATACACTGAATATGAGTCGTTTCGGGGTGACTTTATTGGAATCCACTCATATGACATTCCATGTTCATGTGCTGAAACATACAAACTAAGAGAAGGAAAACGAATGACAGTGGATTCTTCGATTCCTCAACCTCGTTTAACCTCTCTTCCACCTACAAATCAACAGGATTTGTGGGTTGGCAATTATATTGAAAAAACCGCGGAAGAGAAACAATGGGAATTACTCAGCGAAGAAGAGCGTTTGGCAGAAGCCAATCGGATTTTATCCTTACCACAGAAGAGTTATCATAGTAATTACATTTGGGGACAGCTTGTCTACTGGTTCAATCAAACCTCAAATGATCCCTGTTTGAGGTATTGATTGAAGGAATTTATGACTCTTTAGTCTTTCTGCAGATCGTAGGGGATGTTTACGTCTTCCTGATCCAGAGTCCTGTTATCTGACAAATGTTTGTAATTATGGAATTCCTGAACAGTAGCGTGCACAGCTAACATACACAGCCAAAGAAAGAGGGAAACTGATTCATCGAATCTTGTCAAATCCATCTCAACCTTGGCCAGCATCTACTCATTGGACATATAAGAATACATGGGTTGTTTTTGGTTCTCCAATGTTTGATGCTGTTCGAGGGAATTTCCAGAATTTGGAGGTAAATGGTAGATGGAGGTGTGAAGAATAGAATGTGGTGAATGAGATGAAATTGCATCCATTTGTAGAGATTCCGTTGAAGGAAGAAGAAGGTAGGATTGGAGAATGGAATTGAAGATAGAAAAGAGTTTACAGCTTTTGAAAGAGACACGATATCCTGATTTTCCTTGATTGGATGTGTTTATTTGAGAGAACCCAGATCCATTCCACATTTCTTTTTTCGTTTATCCCATGTCCGCTCGTGCAACAATGCGAACAGCTAGAGCTTTTTCTCAGTCCGTCCGAATGGCTCAGCGACTTGTGTAGAGATGTTGGGATCTTCTGTGATGCTATAGACGAAAACCAGAGGCATTCGGTTTTTCTCCACGAATGCAGTTAAAATCTGTGATGAAACCGAACCAGATGGAGATGTTGAATAAGAAGATGAATTCGCTTCCCCGATTTGCGAAAATGAGTAAACAAGAAGTAATTGAGGTATTTAGGAATCAACAATAGCTTCAACGCATTCAAGTTGCTGCAATGACGGCTATTTTGACCTCTTCTTCTTCCATTTTGTTGAATCTTGCAGAGGTGCTATCATCCACCTTGGGCTCGGATGAAGATGACGAGGGATCAAGCTCGTAGTGACATGTATAGACTGTAAGAATAGAGGTGTAAGGCGTCGTAAGGGACAATAGTAGTTTTTCTGATCATGTGCTGGGATTATCGTTTTGTTGTGAAATACGATCAAACAGTTCAATTTCCATTAATTTAACCAAGGATGCTTCAAACATTCATCTGCTGTCCAGCGATCTTCTATCCATAAATTCACTTCTCATTTCCAACCTGGCATAAAGCACAACATCTTAAGCAACAGATCTTCAATCAGCATTGCTTCTTCTGAAGTGATTCCACTCTTTGTTAATCGATACGCAATCTTGTGGGCAGCAAACGACTTATGGTATTTCAATCGTCCCTATTCCTCATTCTCATCTTCATTCATCACATCACTTCGGATGAAGTGAACACTTCGTGTTCCTCTCTTTGCTAAGGCCATTGGAATTGGTCCAATCACCTCTTCAAACAATGCTAATTGCTCTAAATCACGTGAAATATCGCCATGTTCCTTCGGTTGGAATAGGAAATCGCCTGTTAGCATTTCAAAGATTACACATGCCATCGACCAGATGTCCGCTGAGTATGAATATGGAGTGTGCAAAAGAGTTTCTGGACAGCGATACTGACGTGTTTGAATGTCTTTGGTAAACTGTTTGTCATGGAAGCAAGCATTCCCCAAATCCACAATCTTGCATCCAATCACATCATCTGATGTTAAAAATACCCTTGATTTATACCAGGACCAAAATAATCTCGAATTCGGCGATCATCACTCAACTCTCTATTTAGCATCGAAGCTGTTGGCCACATTGCCAAGCGTTCTGATAACGGAAGAAGTTTCACATCCTCACGTACTAGTGCTCAAATGACAAATTTATCCATACATTTCGGTACATATACTCCCGCGGGGAATCCATTCAAATCGCGGAATATTGCCGTAGATGGAGGGAGAAATTCCCGCGACAAATTTGAAATCAGCGTGTGCTCATATGCTGAAAGTGCATACATTGGCTTGGGAATATGAATGACATAAAACCCAGGGATTTTGGTTTCTAGAATAGCTACAAATAAAATAGCTAAAAAAGGAATGACAAAAAACATCTCGAATTCGTCGACCATCAAATCGAAGTGACCAAAGAATTTGCTCGTTCTTATCGTCTACATGGTAGAGAGTGAAGGAGAGTACTGAGCGAAGATGTATTCATTAGAATATGACGAAGTGTGTGAAGGCGAGTATGATGATCCACACCGTGACCTCGGAGTTGAAAGCGATTGATAGAATCAGAATCAGAATCAGAAGAGGAAGTGAAAGAGAAGGTCCATTCACTGTATTGTGGATCTGTGAGGGGTGAGAGAGTGATGAGGGAGAGAATGAGAGTATGAGGTGAGTGAGAATGAGTAGGTGAGAGAATGATAAGAGAGTGAATGAGAGAATGAGAGTAAGAGGAATGAGTGAGTAGATGAGAGAAGACAATGAGAGATTGAGTGAGAGGGTTTATCAAACAGTAACAATGAGAGAGTGATATTTCATCATATTCCACACACTTACTCTGTTCATCACCATATCCATGACAAGGTCCAAATGCTTTCTCAATCACTGCTAAAGGACACATCACATACATTTTAATGTAAAAACAATCATCTGGATAAATCCATTCTGATTTCTGCAATTCCAAAAATACTGGCTCTTCTGTTACTTCCGAATTCCTATTCTCTTCTTTCTCAATATTGAAATTAAAGAACCCCCATAAAGTTGGAATTCCCGCGGAACTAATTCCTTTCTTCAGTTTCATTCTTAAACGCTTCAGTTTAGTCTTTAATGTCTTTCTTTCAACTGCACTCAAATTCATATCCTCACATTGCTGTTTCAAAGACAAATAGTCTGGATGATTACTAATCTGCTCTTGTACCAGATCAAACATGGTTTTAGTTGGTGGAGGAGGATCTGCTAATGGAGATTTCAACAAAATATTCTCAGGTTTGATATCTGTATGAATAATCCCACATCTATGAAGGAATGAGAGTCCTTCAAGCATCTATGAGTCAAGACAATACATATAAGACAACATCGCGCACTAAAAGACGAACGATGGAAGATGGAATGCCATGATAATCATAGTGCTTGATAAGATCCAATAAACTTCCTCCTAATCGTTCATAAACAAAACACATGTGAATTCCATTTGGACCGTTGTAGAGGAAATGATCAATCAGTTCCACCACATTGATGACTGCATTTGGGTTTGATAATTTGATTTCATGAATCTGATTCATTACTTCAGTGAAGAGTCGAAGCTCATCTTGTGCAGCTTCCATGTACGATGTAGCACTCTTTTGTATCTTAAGTGCATATAAATTGTTTGTCATCAAGTTACGAGCAAGCCAGACAGTTGAATACTGTCCCCATCCCATCTTACACAACACCTTATATTTCTCTGCATAAACTTCACCAATCTACGTATTACGAGTATTTAGAGTGCAAGACTTCTACTGGATGATAACCACCAACACGATAGTCTTTTTGATCCTCTTCATCTGCATCAGAGAAACTATCGCTTGATTCACTTTCAATAATCATTGATTTGGGCTCTATAAAGAAAGCATTACAAAATGTCTCTACTTGGTGGTCCAATCTTTTTTCCTTGTTTACTGTTTGGCTTTTTACGATTCACTAAATAGAATGAACACTCCTAATAAACAAATACCTAAAGGCATGTACCAACTCCAAGAAACCAACTAAATAGCGGGAAAAGAATGCAAACTTCTGTAACAAAAGAGATATCAAAGAATCGCAGTCCGTAAGAGAGAAACGAATTGCGAATGGCGCAATTCATTGTTGTTGAGAGAGTATGCTGTTTCCCCGTAACTTGAATCCGTTAATGTGATGGTTTCAATAGAATCAAAATAATCGATTCTCCAAGGCATCTAATAACCACATCAGTCGTGCTAGTTAACAGTTAGGTTTTATGCTATGTGAAGAATATGTATACAGTGTTGTGAATCAGTTTATCATTCAACAAACAATTTGGACAGTTCGTCATCTCTTAACACTACTACTATCATTATATCAACTATTCTAAAATTATTGTTGTGATCATGACTTCTACCTTTGCAAATACCGACTATTCTGCTGAATACAACGATCAAGAGCAGAATCTATTGAAAATACTACCAACTCCTCATACTTGAACAGACCAATTCTTTCACATCCGAAAAAGCAGTAAAGCGGTTAGTTCCAGATACATACTCTTCCATTATAATTCCCTGTGAAGTAAGTGATGGAATGTCTAATTCAGATTCCATTATCAATAATCACTCTCGATTGTAACTTTGCCTATATTCAAGAAATTGCCTTTTCCTTTGAATAGAGTTAGAGCAGGGAGATCTAATCTATCAATATCTTTCTCATTCATACTTCTCATTATCAATTCATTTTCTTTCTTCACACTATAAACAATTGGCTGATAATTAATTCCTTGAAAAGTGTGTGATCCTATAATGATGGATTGAAGTTGAGTCAGATCTCATTCATCATTCATTCAATCATTCATACTCTCAAATACTATTGAACGACATTGTTTGAATGCATCATTCCCTATCACTACAGTGATAAGAGAAGGAAGATTGGAGAGATTGAATGATGGTGTGCTATTTCCAACATCACTTTGAATCACAATCGATTCAACAGAACTAGATATCTGTTCCATTTGAGCGGATCTTAATATCCAGAATACTGATGGATGAAGAGACAACAAGTGATCAGAAGGATATACATGACTGTTGACGGTGATGTAGTATTCAAGAGAGTCAGCATCTCCTTCTTATAAAACAATGAATCATACTTGAACAGACTAATTCTTTCACTTCACTAAATGTAGTATCCATCATTATTCCATCTTGAGATAGTGATGAAATGTCTAATTCAAATTCAATTATCAATCGCCACTCTCCAATTTCACTTTCGCTATATATTTCAGATTCTCACCATATCCCCTGATTAAAGATAGAGAAGGAAGATCTGATCAATCAATCATCACTATCATTCATACTCTTCATTATCCAAGAATTAGATTGAGCAGTACATAAATCACCAGCAAGAGCATCATATCCAAGAATGATGGATTGAAGTCGAGTCAGATCTCATCATTATTCATTCATCATTCTTACTATAGAATTCTATTGTATGACAATTCATGAATGTATATTTGTTAAATTGAATGGATATGAGAGAAGGGAGATTGGAGAGTTTGAATGATTTGCTGCCCTCTCCAATATTTCTTTTAATCACTATTGATTCAACAGAACGAGAAATCTGCTCCATTTCACTTACCTTTGATATCCAGAATACTGATGGATGAAGAGACAGGAAGTGTTCAGAAGGAGTTACTTTACTATTCTTAGTGATGTAGTACTCAAGAGAATCAGCATCTCAGTAATCAGCAATTCATCAATCATACTTGAGCAGACCAATTCTCTCACTTCACCGAACGACAATGGATTCAACTGAATTCCCTCTTCAGTGAGTGA
>JABLTK010159311.1_pt1 | contig 27469 bp, 44 predicted proteins | sample 7160131 | NCBI WGS metagenome assembly JABLTK01 (sample SAMN14651221, study PRJNA627086) | human gut metagenome | isolation source: feces | host: Homo sapiens
GAGTAATACCAGGTGATGAATTCATAGTTAGACCAGGTGGCTTCTTCGGTGCATTATTTCCATTCGGGTGTATGGTCGGATTAACAGTTGGTTCTACAGGAACACGAATTAGTTTTGCATATTCCTCCCTAGTCCATACTATAACATCAACATTCATTCATCCAACCAACAATCAATATGAAGTTGGAAGTTCTTAGCCAGAGAGCCAACAGAAACATCCAGATTGGAAAGAGCAGAAGAGGATCCATGAAGAACAACTACAAGTGTTTTCATTTGAAGTGAAGGGTGGGGATAACCAATAGCCTTCAAGTATTGGATCATAGCATCCCGTAAGGAAAGGGAATAGAGTACTTCAAACATCTGTTGATTCAAAGAAGATAAAGTAAAGATGATTCTTATTGTCATCGAAATAGCTGAATCAGGTTTCAACACCACTAAAATCAACAAACCTTTCTATTCCTACCTTCAAGAACAGAATCCGCAGTAACACCTTGAGAACCAAGAGTCTTATCATTATTCAGTATTTGAGAAGAAGTTTTCAAGCAAAGCATAGTATCACGCTGACCACAATACTGTTGAATTACATCCATAGGTGTATCAGACAATCGAACAGTGTATTCTTCAGTTTTTTCACCTTCAGAAAACACCTTCACGATTATAGTTTGGATTTTCCTTGTTTCTTCACAGATAAGTGTTGTAGAGGAAGTAATCCCGTTCTCAGTCAATGTATTCGTTAGAGAAAGAACAGTTCCATCTCTTAGTAAAGAAAAGAGAGAAGTGAAGTGATCCTGAAACTGACTACCATAAGCATTCTAATCATCATGTCATATACACAATCAGACCTTCAAGTGGAGCTCAAGAACTGCTTTAATCGTCATATTACCAGACACTTCATATTTGTAGGTATTTGGACCTTGAACAACAATGATTGTTATTCTAGATGTACTGGAATTTGACCAGGAATACAGTATACCTGATTATCATAGTAAAGATATGAACCTACAAAGAAGGGAACAAGAAGAGAAAATGTGATAATCTGCAAGTGTCCTATCCTTCAGGAGGATCTGATTCGATGATGACAGTGCAAGTTTATCCAAAAACGAATCATTGTACTGGGTTCTGTATAACATCTAGATCTCAATGATCGGAAACCACATACCTGAACATATTGCTTAAGAACACTGCCAACATAAAACTCTGAAGTTACTTCAATGGAATATTTGAAACTGTTCATATAAGAAATATCCACCAGGAAGGTATTGGATTTTTCAGGTAAGATACCTAAATGTCAATGATATCAATAAGAAGGACAATCAAGTCGCTTGCGAACAACCCCACATTGATACATCTTCAACCCCTTATTCAATACATGGTTATTACATTGCAATACAGCGTTCTTAACAAGGTCTTCACTATACTTGTCCTTCAGAGTATCCTGAAGATAGTGCCGTAGTACTGTTTCAACAGAATCATCTTTCTTTACAACCATGTTGCTATAGATACCACTTATACCGATTTCGATTGTGAAAACAGGAGGACATCCCGCAATGCCTGAGACTGGATTAGCAGGCTTGCGCACATATGGAGGTGGTTTCTTAAGAGCATTTTTGTTCACTAGCATTATCTTTTCTTGAAAGCCACTGAAGGGAATCGGTGTCAATGATGGTAATTCAGTTCCATCCTTACGCTGAATAGAATAGCAATCAGCACTTCCAGACAATTTCAGAGATTGGATACAGTACAAAATGAATTCACTAACAGTGAATCCTGAATAACAACGGACATCACAGACATGATTATCCCATGTTACAGACTGTGTCAAAGCACGGCCAATCCTAATTTCAGATCCAGTAGTTAACTGAGTCAATAAGGGAACCGATACATTCAACTGCTTCTTTCCAGAGAGGAAGATTAACTCCTCGAACCTAACACCAGTAACCTTCTAACAATCAATATTGTTTCTCGTCATTACAGTGAAATATGTCTTATATTGCTGCACTGTTATAACAGCATCAAACTCCAGAGAAAATGAAGTCTGGTCCACAGTGAATGATACTGGTATCATTCGTATTTGCAGTTTATTAACTAAAAGAATAACAGAATAATTGGCACGATTTCTGGCTTGACAATTCCCCCCTCAATTACAATTTCCCGCGGGATCCCATTCTTTTGACAATACTCTAGTACTATTCTCAGTTATTATTTCTTTTTATGATTTGAGTCAATGGAATCAATATCAAACAGAATTCCACATTCACTTGAAACAACAAAGAGTAGTTGATTCCAAATAATGAGAGGATTATGATTCCTAATAATAGGCAGAATTTGGAATCGATACAACTTAATCCTATGAATCGTATCTTTCAGATTGCTGGAGAGTTTTTGGAAAGTGTAGATCAACGTGCAGACCGATCTGTAAATGGTAAGGATTGCCTTTACTCGTAAGAGTTAGCTTCAAATACTTCAACATCATATAAGCCAAGGTAATTTAGATCCTATCTATTAGTAGCTAGATCCTCCGAGAATCGCAATACTGATGATACTTCTTTGAGTACTGGTCGTGACCGAGAGCGATATTCTACAAGAAATGTAGGATTCATTAACATTCATCATTGGCAGCCGCGTTTAAGAAAACCGGTTTCTTCTCAGCTAACTGTGAATTCGATAAAACCAGTAACATATACACCACCTGTAGAAACGAAACGTGTTGATATAGATGTTGCTTCGTTGATGGCAACATTAAACTCGGATGACAATGTAATTTGTATGAACTCGTTTGTAAGATAAAGGTATCGCACAAACGTTGTACATCAGAACAATTGCCAAATGTGATTTCACTTGTTGTTGTTAAGTGTAGGGTGAGAGACCAGACGCCGGTTCCAGCACATCACATCCAACTCCGTCTCCTCAACCATCGCAACTTGCTGTCGTTCCTCCAGTATTCGAGGAAAGGAAAAGAGGATCTCACGAATGGGGAGAACTTGAAGGAGAAGTTGGACTCCATATAACAGCGAGTGTAGAACCCCGTGATGTTCCGGAAGAGTCACCTTTAGCAGTGACTCTATTGGAAAATGCCCAGTTAGACTTACCACCAATATCGGATATGTTGTTTTTTGTGCAGTTCTATGATAGATAGTGATGTTGAAGAGCTACGTCACCAGTTGGAGGAAGTGGAGCAGGAATTGAGTGTTCGAGAAGAAGATTGCCGTTTATTGAGAAAGTCGTTGGAAGAGAAAGAGAATCGGATCGATTTATTGGAGAATAAGATCAAAGTGATGCGAATTGAAGTAAGAAAGTGAAGATAAAATGAAATTTAGATTGACCGAGATAAAGACAAAACAGAGACTTTGTTAGATGAGAAAGATGCACTGATCATGCAACTTCAATCTCAAGTTGAGAGTAACAAGGCAGAGTACTATAAGCTCCAACTGAGTATTGGCGAAGAGAAGGCGAAGCGAGAACGCTCACTGAAACAAAGTGAGAAGGAAGCTAGTGCTATTCAGGAGCAGCTAAAACGGTTGATGGAAGAGAATGAATCTCTTCGAAATCAGTTATTACAGCAACAGTCAACACATCAGCAGCAGGAGGATCGTCTTCGAAGCCAATTGAAAGACCAAGAGGCATCGATTAGTTCACTCACTGCCTCATTGACGGCTTCTCAGAAACAGTTGGACGAGAGTGTACTGTAGTCTCTCAGTCATAATATCTAGCTTCGTTTGGATTCACACATGGATTCATCCCAGCAAATGGAAGATCGCTTGACGACTACAGAACGTGAATTACTGAAAGTGCGAGGTGAAAAGGAACGGATTGTGAGAGAGAATACACAACTACAGCATGCCAAGACCTCCATAGAGGAGGAAATGAGAACTACGATCCAGGAATATGAAGAGAAGCTTGTAGCACAACAGCAGAAGGTAGCTGCAATGATTGAATTCAAGATCAGATTGATTCTCTGGAACAACAGGAATCACAGCGACAACAGACCAAAGAGAATGGGTTGAATCTGCTTCAGTCTCAACTTGAACAACTACAGCAGACTGTGTTAAAGAAACAGTTGATGCTTGATGCAGTGAATAGTGAGAAGAGTGCATTGGAGTATCGCTTGGCTGATGCGCTAAGAGACAAAGCAAGGAGTGAAAGTATGCGGCGCAGCTGGTAAGTGTGGATGGAGAGTATGAGTGATAGGAGAGAAGATGATGGCTGGAAAGATGTGGAGGAGGGCGATAGTGAGGAGAAGGCACATCCTCGAAGCATTTCTAGGATTCTTCCTGATGGTCTTCCAAGTATTGTATTGTCAAAAATTGATGACTGTGACGAGGTGAGTCTGTCGGCTATTCAGTTGATGCTACGCTCTCCTACCTTCCGACTTATTATCTTACTTTATTTTTCTCTTCTGAATATTGGTTTTGTTGTGTTGTTATTACGAAAGAGGTAGTGGATTGTTTGTTTCTTGAACATGCTCGGGGTTTTATAATCCTGAATGATTATTATAAAGCGATGGAAGAGAAGCAGAGCTTTCTTCAAGATTCTGTTGAGCACATCTCTCCAGATGTAGATCCAGAGGGAAATGGAAAGGAGATGTTCCTAATCTTGTTGAGCACAATTAGTACAATTCATGTATAAATGTAAAACATAGATCTCACTTCCTACAAAGACAAGTTCTACAGTCATGGGATATACACGATTGATGATTTCTTGCATACTTCGAAAGAAGAAATCATGGCTTGTGAGCATAATTTGAATCTATGAAGGATAGATGATATCATTTGTGAAGTTGATTACGATGACATGATGGAAGTATTTGCTTCAGCAAAAGATTTTGTAATGGAATAGCTAAGAGTAATATCGTAGATTAAAGAGAATTCTAGCGCTTCTCCTAATGAAGTGTGAGTGGAATGTAGTAATTGATGACTCATAGACGAGAGAGCATCTTGGAACGGCCCAATACAGTTCGACTACGTAAATCTCTGATGATGTCGCATAATACAAATCAAGTCTTGGACAGTAGTAACATTCTCCAAATAGTCTCTAAAACAAATCAGTCCGTTTATGGAATGAATACGGTGAATATTGAAGTTGATGCTCCTTTCACAACGTTTGATGTTGCGAATAAGAAAGATGGAAGGCCTAATTCTTCAAAATTCTAGTATCATTCCTCATTCCTCATAATTTGTAGTAGGAGTACAGTGGCAGTTACGTCTTCTTCCCAATTTCATCCGACGCCTTCTGTAATGAAGCAGACTATAGGTTCTCAAGGTCGTTCTACGGTCCTAGTGACTGTTAATCAAGGTAATGAAAGTAAGTCAACTACCCTCGAACCAATTTGCGAGTGTTCGATCTTAGATGGTTTACAGGAGATGAGTGGTGGTGTGTATGAGGACCCTCAGAACCAGAGTGTAGGTGAAAGGAGCTGGGTTTATCTATCAGGTAGTAGAAGTTATGTTATTGGGAGCTGCATCCTTACCATCAATCGACTTACATCACTCTGTTGTCACTTCATCACAATATTCATATTCATTTGCTTCCATTCTACCTGCTTGTAATATCGAACAGGGAGTTTCAGATATAACAACTGCAATTACTCCCCAATTGACTAAGTTACTGTCAGGAGGCCATCTGACTTATCTTTTGTATCATTCACTGGCTTCTCGGGCATCTGAAGTGTTCTGTGGTCATTCAGAAGATGTATTGCAAGGAGATTCGATGAGTGAGAAGGATGGGCTTTGTGTGACTGTCCTTTCAAATGTTCTGAGTGTTATTAAGCAGAATGATGGTTGGAGTTTGTGTTTGAGTGTATGGAGTATATGTGATGGATGTGTGTATGATATGCTATCAGATCGAGCTAAACGACAAATGATTGATAGTGGAACAATTATCTTTGGACGAGGTATCAAATCATATCGTGTTTGTAACAAGAATGATATACGGAGTGTACTACATGTGGCAATGAAGAATCGAGGAAATGGATGGAAGGATGCTATTGTATGTGTGGGTCAGATCATTAACTATGAAGGACAATTTGTAGGAACTTATTATGATTCTGATGTAGGTGGCTCGTACTTCACTTGTTCTCCTACCACCATGTGATCGTTTCCTTCCTACTGTTTCAACTTCTGGTGTTAGTCCTTCCATTACTCTTACGCGTAATCCAGAATCTACTACATCTCTGATGGTATGTATGATTATTCCTTTCTGATCGCAGACTCTAAATCATTTGTTAGCTCCTGGTATGCGCAAGCCATTCCGTGATAGTAAACTGACTCTGTATTTACGTCCTTTCATTCGGAATGCTCATGTTACATTAGTAGCATGTCTTCCCCCTTACAACACATCTCCCTCAATTGTTGTCAAGCATTATATGAAAGAAGGTGTGACCATGCGAGGAATGGATCAAAAATGTGATACGCCAAATACTATTGTCTATGATGGTATCATGAAGTATTGTTTTAATCTGGTTCCGAAACAACCTCGACCCAGATCTGTAGGAACCGAACGTATACCAGTCACTGTGACTCGTAATCAACTACCTGTAACGACTCTTCCTCGGAGTCACACAGCATCTCGCCAGATCACTCCTTCGAGCACTTCCTCAGTGATGAATGACGGTTGTATAGAAGATCTCTTTAGCAAGTGAGTGAGAAAAGGAACAATAACAAATAGATTATGGGATTTGGAGGAGTCTTTGGATCGTGTTCTCTCTCGGAGTATGTTGCGGTGGAACACTGCAAATGATAGAAAGATATCCTTAAGCCTGGATGAATAGGGAACTTAACTACAGGTCACCGAATTGAAGAATAAATTGCGTGATGTCCGCATAAAGATATCTCGTTTAAATGAAAAACTCTAAGGAACTGTTTGTTTGAGGATCATTCAAGGTTTGGTTGTTTGTTCATGAATTAATCATGAGTTGTTTAAGTGATTCAGATTCATTTCTCTTTGTAAGATGACCAGAAGAGGTGTCATTACCTAGATCGGGCAAACAAAGCAACAAGAAGAAGAAATGACTCGCTACTTTGAAATGAGAAAGATTCTGAGTAGAACAAGTATTTGTAAAGATTGTCCATCAACTTCTAGAAGAAAAAGAATTGACAGCAATCGTTGTTGAGAGAGATGGAACAAACTTCGTGAATCGAATGGAAAACCCTGAAGAGATCTGCATTGAGGAGTTATCCAGACAACGAGATTCCTTTGCCCCGTATACATTATCCTATTTCAAGTGTTTGGAGACAACCCAGAAGTTTCTACTTGAACATGAAGGACCTGTAACGAACAATGTATGTGTCTCAGAACTGCAAACTCGAGGCCGGTGTCGTAACAAGGATGTTTGGGACTCTCCTTTTGGTGGATTGACATTCTCCATTAAACTGGCTACGACGAAAAATCTAGTTGAATTCGCTCCACATATCTGTGCTCTCTCTGTTGCACTCGCATTAGATGAAACTATTCCACACCCAGTACAATTTGAGTAATATACTTAGAAATAGGGATTCGAAATAAGCATTCATTGGCCCTATGATGTATATGCGAACGAATATAAAATATGTGGTATTCTGAGTGAAACTTCACAGGGGATGGATGATACATATGTTGTTGTTGGTATTGGAATTAACATGAACAATACAAACAAACCAAATTTGAAGACACTTCTTCAATGGAACAAAATGATTCCTCGAACGCCTGTTCTAGTAGCATGCCTGAGGTATATTCGATCCTTTGTGGACATGTTCGACAGCGGAGACTATACATTCCTGTTGTCTAAATATTATGAAAAATGGGCACATTACCAGAGTGTCATTGATTGTATTGATATCAATAATGGAGTTCGTAAGTTACGGATTGTTGGATTGACAGAAAACGCCAATGTATTGTGTGAGACTGAAACTGGACGTCCATTTGAGTTGTTTCCAGATTCCAATTGTGAATTCTCATTATCGAATATGATTGCTCATCCGCTATTTCCTGTTTGTTAAGAAAGAGAAAACACTAGTCATTTTCATCGAGTCCTGTTGGATGACGACGAGCCATCATCTCTTCCAGAACAGCTTTCCTTGCTGCTGCTTCCTTCTTTACAGCATCATTCTCATCATCGAGTTCAGCAGGAGCAATTGAAGTTCGACGATTCTCCTGTTCGACACTTTCTTTGAAAGCAGCGATTTGTGCATTCTTCCTTTCCAAATCTTTATGAATCATGTCCATTCGAGCCTACAACTTAACACAGTACATTATCAGAACCTTCAAATCATCTAATTGTTTTTGGATCACATCCATCTTTGTTACTGTAACGACTTCTACACATTTACTAGAATCTCTTTCCGTACTATTTTCTTCTACCATATCAGCTTCTTCATCATACGAATCCATGTACTCCTTAAACTAGAGATTTCAATTCCTCCACATCTCTACCTCAAGCCATCGTTTGTGAAAATAACTACCCGATACCACTTCAAGTGTAGAATGACCTAACTCCTCTAATCGAAGTAGATTCTCAGCTCCAAATTCCTAAATAATTACTGATAGAGTACAGAATTCGAATACATTCAGTTGAAACCAGATAGACTTGTGCGCTTCCATGATCTTGATATGATTGTTTTTTATTTCTTTTATCGAATGAATCTGATTTAAGTTCGTTTTAGAAGGAGTTCCTACGAATTACAGAGAGTATCACGAAATCAACGCATCTGTTGTCTTTGTACTCCAAATGAAGCTGGAAGCTCGAAATCACCTGAAGAAGCATTCATTGGGCACTCTCTTCCAAAACACAAGAATGGAATGAATAAGACTGGAACCTTACAATGGTGTCCAAGCGGTTCCACTAACAATAAAAAGCGAAAGAGAGTCGAAATGAGTGTCAATACGTAATAGCGACTATTTCGGGAAATCATTCGTTCTCAACATACTCACTTAATTCGCAAGTAATGAGTGGAGGAACTGTTGGAATGTTTATGTTTGATCATGTTATAGCCTTTCCGTTATCCTAAGTATGTCTGGTCTCCCGCTGGAGGTTGGTGGGGCCAAAATGTCAATTGGAAGCGCAATACCAAGATAGCTGCAGTAGTTGCGTTTGCCTGTTGCATTCCTGTGTTCATGGCTTCTATCAATCTGGAGGTAGCTTTGAGGTTGTGAATGTGTCTCATCTTTCGTAGAGAAGACCTATCGCTCCTACCCGTCATATCCTCAGTCAGAAGTGGTGCAAACATGCCAAGGAGGATGATCCCAGTCTTAAGTAATTGCTACTGTATATTTGTTTCAATTACCATTTGTTCTCTTTCTGATGGTTCCATTGAGAAGAAGAAACCAACTGATATGGATTACAAATCCACTTGCTTATTGACATTCTCTACATATCTTCAGAGATAGAAAAGAATCATGGGATTGAGGTCAATCAATCCTTCATTAACAATGGATTCGGAAGGAAACCAAATTCTACAGCTTAGCCCAGATAAGGTACTTGAACTGAAACGTGAAATGTGCTTTCGTGACATGAAGAGTAGTGGAAAGTGGATCTTCCAGTACAGGCATTATCCATGCAACAAATGTGAGTGGAAAAATTGTGGATGATTGTCAAGCTAGAGTTATGTGTAGATGGTGATCAAAATGAAATCAAATGCGGGAAAGCACATCATTGCTAACCCATCTCTGTTTGTGCTAGGAAGCAACGATACCAGAGACATTGAAGGTGAATCTGTTGAAAAGGATTTAGTAGTAGTTTCAATCCGTTCTGCTAATGTGGATACCCTGATCTCTATAGCAAAGAACATGAAACGAAAAGAAGAACAGTGGGGCTTCCATTTTCTCATTATTTGTAGTTTTAAACTCCAATTTAATATATTGGAGATTTCTCAACTCTTTTTCGACAAAGTCAAAGATGCTCCTGAAGCTGAACTCATGGATCTTTTGAATAAACGAGTATGAATCAGCTTTAGATTGTGATTTATAGTGGAATATGGAAGAAAAGGGATCCATTAAGCAACTCCTTCTATCTGTACGACTAATCTATATCCACACAGTATGCTGCATAGGTTTCCTTCATTAATACACCCAAAATTCAATGATGATCCTTCGAATCTCGCTTCTGTTCCTAATCAACCTGCAGAATCTGCTGCAGATACTCCAACAGTTACTATCAATAGTGTATTTTGAATAAATAGAGTGCCCAATACTTCTCTTTGGAAGATGAATTCAAGAAACTCACCATTGCTCATACCAAATTGAAGGAATTTGCAGATGAATTATTGAAGAAATATCAGGTTTCCCAAAAGCAACTGGAAATCCTCCATACAGATACACACCTTTCAAATGATGAAAGCGATCATCTTCACGACAGCAAAACGGTTCTGAAGGATCCATTGCCTCTTTATACTGGAATCACGATGTTTCAGCTGTTGGTAGGAATGGTAATAGCATTTGTATTTGGAATATGGATAGCGAAGAAATATTGGTACGTCTGTTTGTTGCCACATTTGTTCTCAAGATGGATGGTTTTGTTGTTGTGAAGGCGAAGAGAGGAAACAAAAACAAGAAAGAAATGAGGAATAAATGGTTATGTTGTAGATGTCCATCATCGACCAATGCAATGTTTGCTGGGTTAAAAGCCAAGGTCAATAATTATTTTGGGTACAAATTGTATATTTGAGTGAAGAAATAGTCCTGATGATGAAACAGTTGACACTACTGCATGTATCAACACTATTAGCTCTCTCAGACGTGTATTCGTTGAATACGACTTCTTTCGCAAAATGGTTGAAGAATTGAAGAAAGTGAGACTTCCAGTTACTGATGAACTCTAGAGACCCGTGATTCAGTCTATTGTTGCACTGGGTATTGGTTGTATTCATCACTCATTAGTCTCACAATATCAATATGCTTGTATTCTAGAGATCCACTCTCTTCTTCAAATATCAAAACCTATTGAGATCTTTGATCCTGCTATGGACTATGTATTGTACAATGATTACAGATGTGAAGTAGATGGATGCAAAGATAGTTAGTCACTTTGGAAATACTATCCTCACCGTTAATGAAAAAGGAAAGCGAAAAGTGGCCGAAGAAACCCTGTTCTTTATGCCTCATTGTAGTTTTGACTTGTATGATTATGACAGAGTAACAAATAGATATAATTCGTTACTTTGGAGTAATTGGGGATCAACAGTAAAAATGGTTACAATCATTGGAAACTCATTTTCGCGTTATGAAAGTACAATTCTCAATGAAGAGAAACGAAAGCATCCTTCAAATTGCATTTTCCGATTACTTGCATATTTTGAGGACATTCCTATTATGGAATCCACATATAAAGATGATAAACTTCGATATCTATTCGATTCTTTTCATTCAACGAGTATCATGTACATTCCTGAGTCCAAGGAAATTGAGTGGGATACTAGGCCAGAAGAACCAGAATGTGGCGATGATGTTGTTAGTACTGTGAATGAAGGAATCCTACGCTATGTGACTGAGAAGTGTTCGAAATCGCTTTCAGATGAGTCTATATGTCCTTAATACATTTGTTTGTTCGATTGGGATCATACTGTAAGTGGAGCGGAAATAGGAACTATTTCTGCAGTTGAAGTTGTTTGGCAAAGAAAGAGGGAAATGAGCGCGTTTCCTGTTTTACTGGGCCTTGTGCTCGTAGTGTGTAACTGTAATGAGGCTTCACATGTCGTATGAAAGGGTTGTGTAAAATTGACGATTAGTACAAACCTGGTGATCAATTCTATGCTTGGACAAACCGCGTTCGTGAAATATCTCGATAGTGAATTGTAGATTGGTCCTTATCACAACCCTCATGAAACATATGACTACTTTTCTCTTCCATTCTGCAGACCTGATCTTCCTGAAGGATTGAAGACAAAGGTTAGTTATTCTAAGGATTTTTTGATTCTGAATAGAAGGGAGGTATTTCCGAAGTAATTGAAGGAACGCAGTTGCAGAACTCTGGAATTGTTTTCTCCTTCCTTAAGAATACGGAAAATGAGTTTTTATGTGAAATGTGGTAGTTGTGTAACTGATTGACAAATAGGAACTTGTCAGAAGATGGTGCTTATAGATTGCAAAAGGCGATTTTTAACCATTACTGGTACCAAGTATGGCATTATCTTGAGATGGACTGTAGTTGGAGATTGATGGTCTTCCGATCTGGGCCAAAGTAGGAGATCTGAATATGTCCGAAGAGGAAATCGAAGAGATGGAAAAGAAGGGAGTATATGATATTCCTCACATTGAAGTTGTAGAGTCATCATGAAGTGATTCCAGGAAAAGCACGTATTTACACACATCGTCTGTTCACTTTGGGTTATAATGGAGATCAGATCGTGGAGGTGAATATGACTTCGTCTAATCCACGTGTGGTAGAGGTAGGTACACCTCTAAAGATCACTACATCCATCACCTTCATCAAGTCCACTATTCCCTTCAAAGATCGATTCAATCGATATCTGGAATACAACTTCTTCGAGTCTCAAATTCATTGGTTCAGTATTTTCAACAGTTTTATGATTGTTGTGTTCTTAGCTGGTCTTGTTGCTCTAATCATGATGCGTACACTAAGTCTGGACTATGTCCGGTATTCTCAACAGTATGATGAAGATTCAATTGATATGACAATGCGTGATGATAGTGGTTGGAAACGAATTCATGGAGATGTCTTTCGACCTTGTTCACATCTTCGTATGTATGCCATATTGATGGGGGACGGAGCCCATGTGTCTTTTACATTGATTGTCTCTCTATTATGCATCTTGATAGCTGGTCATTATTTAGGACGTGAGAGATACAAGAATGATTCTAATCAGTAGACGATAGTGTGCTTACCATCACAATTGTGGTGTACGTGATTGGTTTTGCTGTCAATGGATATGTTGCTGGCTCTATCTACAAGCAAGCCTTCTTCCCACGAACATCGCCTTTATGGCAACGTGTGATGATGGAAGGCTGTTTCTCCATTCCTTGTAAGTGAGAATTGTGATCATGATTTGTTAGTGATTGTGATTATCGCATATTCGTTCTTGTGTTTAGTCTCAATGGCTTATGGAGCATTATAACACTTCCCGTTCCGGAATATCCTGACATTATTTGTATCACTTCTATTCCTTGGTCTTCCTCTTCATACACTTGGTACTATTCTTGGTCGTTCTCTCAAAGGGAATCCTAATAATCCATGTCGAGTAGCCTCATTACCAAGTCCAATTCCTCCTGCTGCCTTCTATGCACGACCACGATTCATTTGTCTGGTAAGTGGCTTGTTGCCCTTTGGGTCCATATTCATTGAAATCTTCTTTATCTTTGCCTCGATATGGTCATATAAGTATTATTACGTATATGGTTTCCTTGCTTGCATGCTATGTGAGGAGTATAATACAGAATAAGATGTAGTGATTCTGATCATCATTCAAGTATGTGTCAGCATTGTGGGTACATATATCTTATTGAATGCAGAAAACTATCAGTGGAGATGGGTGTCATTTGGTAGTGGAGCATCTATTGGTATTTATCTCTTTTTGTATTGTATCTACTTCTATCTATACAAGACGGAGATGAATGGAGTTGTTCAAGCAGCATACTTCTTCGCAGAATCGGTGAGTGATTATTGTAGGGAATGATATCTAGTTATTGTTGGTGAGTGTTGTTTCCTTATTCTGTGGATATATTGCATCAGCGGCAAGTGAGGTATTTGTCCGTCGCATCTTTAAAAACATCAAAGTGGATTAATCGTGTGACTGTTTGTTGGATTCCTATGAGTGTTCTAAACATCACTTTGACCCATGAGCACACTAGGCCTCTCAAAAAACTGAATGTTATGCATGGATGGCTGAGTGGTCCAAGGGGTTAGTTAAGGCCGTAATGTGTTCGCACTCGAGGGTTCGAGTCCCTCTTTGTGTACTATTCTTTTGTTACTCTCATTGAAAGAAAAGATAGTATATTGTGTCACGAATCTACTGTAATAATTGCAACTAGAAAAGACAACAATCATTCTTTCAAAATGAGTCAGAATCGAAAGATCAAAGGTAATTTGAATCTATGGAAAAGGACTAATATGTAGCTCAAGTTGAGTCCACATTAAAGAAGATCAAGGAAGGACTTGAGGAATTTGAGACTATATGGGATAAAGTAGTTGATAGATACAATTATTTCATGTTCAGGTATATGATGCTACAACACAAGCGCAGAAGGAAAAGAATGAAGAGGATTTGAAGAAACAAATCAAGAAATTGCAGCGTTATAGAGATAGTTTAAAGCTATGGACAACAAGTACCGATTCGACGATTGTGGTAGGGACATGAATGGTATGGGTTCATGTTGTAGCAATTCAGCAATCAGATTGCAGATGCTAAAAAGGAGATTGAAGATCGAATGCAAAAGTTTAGAGAATGTGAGAAGGAAACCAAAACCAAGGCATTCTCAAAAGAAGGACTAAAACTACCAAATAAACAGAATCCTGAGGATGTAAAAAGATTTAGAAAGGATTGATGAATAGGAAAAGCGAGAAGAAGTGGTTTCCAGTATCAACAAGTATTTGAGTGAATTGCATAAAGAAATTGATGATTGCGAGGTGGAAGAGAAGCGAGAAAAGAACAAGAAACGGAACACCAATAAAGCGCTTATCTCGAAGCTAGAAGGATATTTAAAGAATCACCGTTGGCATATTGCTCATTTAGAATTGGTTTTACGTCAGATTGATAATGAGATCTTGGATCCTTATGATCTGGAGGCAGTTTTAGATGGTGTACAGGAATATCTGTCATCCTATCGAGATAAAGGCTATATATTTGATGATAGTTTGTATGAAGAATTCGATTTGGATGTTGATCTATCCTCAGATTCTTCATCAGAAGATGCAAAGCCAACACAAGAAGCTGAGCAAGAAACCGTAGTTCCCAAAGTGCCTCCTCCTCCAAAGAAAGTTCCAGTTATCGTTCCACCTATTCCAACCATTTCTCAACCAGCCAAACAAATCTCATCACCTAATAAGGTTGTCACATCGCCACCTATCAACTATGCATATGTTGTCCAAAGAAACTCCTCTCGAACAGTTCCTTCGCCGGATATCTCTCTTCAACGAGCAGTATCAGCATCTGCAGCTCCCAACACATCACCTCGCATTCAATCATCACCTCTTGTCAAGTCTACTCCTTTGGCACCTACTCAAACCATTCCCACTCCCCACCCACTCTCTGCCTCTGCGCCAGCATCAATGCATCCTACTCCAGCATCCCATCCGACTCCAGTAACCAACCCTACACCTTCCTTCATTCCTCCACCATTGAATCCTGCAGAGGCGCCTCTGTGGAGCACAAGCGAAGTACTGGAAATGCTTACGACCGCGTATGCAGCGCGAACTCCTTGTTCTCACTGTGATAAACTCTACTATCCGTCATGTCCTACGGGAATTCCCGATTCCTTCCCCCAGACACCGTTACGAGAGATCTTGGAAGGGAGTGGTTTGAGACAAATGCATGACGAAGAACTCTTGTTTCTGTTTGCTTACCCAGTGGATGAGAATCAACACGAAGCTGCAGCCAGAGTGTTGAGTGAGAAGGATTGGAGATTCAGTAAAGAACAGAAAATGTGGTACCGAGAAGTAGAAGTGAGTGAGTGAAACGTCTTATTATGAGTAGAAGGATAAGTATGAAGTGTATGACTATAATACCTGGAGTGTAAGGCAAGTGCAGGATATAAAGAATATTACATTGGAAAAACCTCCTGTACTCTTTTAGTGATGTTTGTTGAGAAATCTGTATTTCCATTTAAACATGAGTGATCTAACAATTTATTCTGCATTTCTTGATAACAGCGAAGATCCAGCTTCCCAATCTGTATGTATCGCGGTTGTGTTATCATTGACAGGGACCTGTATTTCGTCACTTACTTGCTCTCGATGGACTGAAAACGGGATTAGAAGGCCCCGAAAGATCGATGTACGACGGATTTTTGTAGGTTTGAGAACTTTTGTTCATCCTAGACGAGGAAGCAATTTAACAGAAACAGGGAACTGTCTAGGATACAGACCTATTGTAGATGGAAAAGCAGGCCCATATACTTGGTTAAGGTAGTATCTCAAGAAAGAAATAAGACTTAGCTATACGGATGTGAGAGAGATGATTGACAAACTCTCAAGTGAAATGATGCGTAATCAACTATGTCAAGAAACAGCTGGATGTGGATTGAAAGTATCCGATGGAAAAGAAGCACGTCTTGTCGGTATCTATGCAAAGACAGGATATGAGTGGGTGGTTGCCGAGTATGCAAGTTATCGTTGCAATGCTACTGTTGTTACACTGTATGATTCTCTTGGTAAAGATGCTACAAGATACATTTTGAATCTTTCACGAATGGAAACCGTGTTTTGTGGAGGATCATCCGAGATTCGCAATCTCCTAGAATTAAAGCAGGAATATCCAGAAGAAGTGTTTGTAAAATCGATTATTAGTGTATGCAATCCTTTTTTCGTGTAATTCTAGTTTTCGCCTGTTGATCAAGTCATGATCGATGCATTGACAGCCTCCCAGATCCGTTTCTATTCTCTTCATGATCTTATTTCCAACGTAAGGATGCAATATCACGTTTGAGTCTAGTGTGAATCCATTCTGCCAGCTCACAATCCTGCACCAGATGACATTTGCACCATCTGCTTCACCTCAGGAACCACAGGCAATCCAAAGGGAGTGATTGTAGCTCATCAGACGTTATTAAGTCTCACACTGAGTATTAACCAGCATTACAAAATCTCCTTCACTCCGAAGGATGTAGTAATTGCTTATCTCCCATTGGCTCATATGTTCGAACGATTTGTAGAAGCGAATGCTCTGTTTAACGGAGCGTGTATTGGATATTGGCAAGGTTCCACCTCCTCTCTCATGAGTGATCTTCAAGCTCTGCGACCAACAGCATTCTGTGCTGTGCCAAGAATCATGCAACGAATATATGGAGCCTTACAAGATAAGATCCAAGCCATGAATGGAATGTTACGATGGGTGATTGAGAGTGGAATGCGAGCAAAAGAAGAAGGATTAAAACGAAATGTTTGCCATCATTGGTTCTATGATGTAGTCTTCAATCTTATTGCGAAGAAGGTTGGATTGGATCGATGTCGTTGGATTCTTACGGGAAGTGCTCCTATTGCTGATGAGATTGTGAACTTCTTCAAGTGTGTTTTCTCATGTGCTGTTCTCAATGGCTATGGAATGACAGAAACAGCTGGAGGCACTTGTTGTTCTTCCTCTCTAGATGTTCAGACAGTGGGTCACTGTGGAGGTCCTGTGTGTGGAATTGAAGGGAAACTTGTGTCTGTGCCTGAGAAGAAATACTATGTGACAGATACCATTCACTATGTAAATGCTGGTAAGGACAGATAATAGAACTCAGAAATAGACGATAAAGTTGGAATACCAATTTGTGGAAGGGGAGAATTGTGTTTCCGTGGTCCTGGTGTGTTCCGCGGTTATTTCAAGAATCCAGAAGCAACAGCAGCTTGTATGGATTCAGATGGTTGGTTCCATTCTGGAGATATTGGTTTCATTCGATCTGATAACCATGCTATTCAGGTGATTGATCGTATCAAAAACATATTCAAACTGTCTCAGGGTGAGTACATAGCTGTGGAAAAGGTTGAAAATGTGTATCTCCAGAATGATCTCATTGATCAGATCTGTGTTTACGGAGACAGTAACCAAAACTACATTGTGGCTGTGGTGGTGCCAAATCAGAAGAAATTGATTGCATTTATGAATGCAAGTTCTGTTTCTGATGCAGTGAAACAGCTAGAGTATGCCAAGATGTGTGAACATAAGGAAGTAAGGAAGATCTTATTGGAGGAGTTGAACAAGACTGCATTGGCAGCAAACGTAGAGATAGGTATGAGAATGAAGTGTAGTTATTTGGTTTTGAACGAGTTCGCAATATCCATTTGGAGCCAACAGAGTGGTCAGTTGATAACAATGTATTATCACCTTCATTGAAGATGAAGCGTCATGTTACCCAAGAGATGTATAAAGAGATCATCAAAGAAATGTATCATGAGGGTCAGATGATTTGAATATGTTTGTAAGAAACACAATACTTATTTAACTTGAGCTGTTGACCATATACAGAATACAGAAGAGTGGTCAAGTAATAGGTTATAGCACACAGAATAATCCCTACAAGAAGTGTTATCCATTCCACCCATGTAGATATTTGCTATTCATCATCTTTATCTTATTCTTCATACTTGATACACCTTCACATAGGGTTCCTTTCCATAATATCCGCCCCAGAATGGTTCAGCATAGATAGGGCTTGAACTCTCCTTATCAACAGTAAATGAATCACGATCAATCACTATATCAAACCTCTCCTTAATCTGTTACCATGAATTGCTGGATCCAATGCATCATGATAATAGGCATTAGATGCGTAGCAATGACCTTTCACACAATAACCATTCTCGATACTTCGACAATCTGTCCATGAGGAACAAGATACTCCAGTCGCATTCTGATGGAAGTGGAGAGTCAGTGTACTGTGGATAAAGCTCTCAATGACTGAAGGTGTGAAGTAGATTCCATCTATGGAACACACAAGATGAGATACAAACCCTTCTTTGGATCTACAGGACCAGTATAGTTCACAGAATATGATGATCCTTCAGGAGAGAACAGTGGATAACGACCAGCCTACAGATGAAAGAACGAACATAAAAGGACTGAATATGTGCCTGTAAACAGATTCAGTGCTTTTCCAGCTAAGTAATGAAACCACTTATTCATGGCTACCCTGACGATTGGTGATAGAATCAACATCCAATCCAAGCATCTCTTCCATTATACCACACTGACCATTCACAGCAAAACAGGATAGCAAGTCATCGAGATAGGTGGAATTGACATGAACCTCCACAGGCTCTGTGGGTTCCAACAAAGATACAATACCTGCGGCCAGAGTATTTGCCACCTCGACAGCCTGTGAAAGCTGGATTCGTAGAGGGAGAGCACTCATATATCCAGGAGCAAAGGTAGCATCATATCCACTTATCACATATGTATCATTAATGCCTGCTTGGAAGAACGTGTGGGCAGGACCAGGAGGCAGACCCTGTACAGATGAAGGGAGAATGGAAGGAAGATTGAGAGGGGCAGCCGCAGCTTCACTGTGGAGATATAGAGAAGATTGATAAGGGAAGAGTTGATCCAATACAATGACATATTTGAAACGATCTAGAGACAAATTCGTGAAATGAAGTGATAACTAGAACCTCAATCAAACCAACTGAGAGTACCTTGAGAGGACTTGTACAAATACGATCATTAAAAGGAGACTGAGCATGTTCAATAGCTTGAAGACAGGAGAAGGATTGAATCTCACTTACCCACAATCGACTTCCACCACGTCCCCATGATTCTCCTTGGAAGAATGCAACGACAAACTGATTAATATGATCAAAAGAGAGAGCACGAATGGATTTGATGGCTGCAAGGAGGATAGAGACGGTAATTCCAACCCGTCCATCATCAGTCTCATAAGCATCACTCATACTATCCATCTTCGTGGCAATCAAAACAATCGGCCGATCACTGGCTATTGGTGATTCGGATGCCCAGACCGATTGGCCACCAATTGGCATACAATTTCCTCTTCGTAAGCATGTTATTGAATCCATTGTATCTGGTCCCATATATGAATTCATCTCCACAATATAGGGGTTATGAGTAACTCCATTCACATTCTGCAAGGCCTTGGAGAATAGCTATCAATTAAGGAAATCCATTATCTCCACTTCTTCAATTGTAGCTTCATCAGTCACATAAGAAAGTGCAATTGGCAGATCATCATAGAATAGTCCCGAGCCTGATGGATTCCACTCGTACTCTGGATGCAATGTGATATTCACAGAAGGAGTTCCCAATCCATCTGGACAAACAGATGATGGTGAATATCCCTCTTCCTACAGGTCAAAAAAACTAGAAAACACAACAGATGGAAGATATCCACAGACGGCAATGCCAACAACTCCTTTTGTTTTTACAGCTTCTTTAACCAGATCTCCTATGCATGAACCAACAATAGGAATCACAACGGGTCAGAATTGTTGAGTTTACAACAAGAACAACATCATCTTCATTAACTTTGGCAAGATTCTCCTTCAAGTCACCCTATACGATTAAGTAAATGGATTCAAAACAACAAGTTGCTGAACGGGAACGGCAATTCCGCGAATACCAGCCATAGGTGTTCGACACCCCACTCCTCCATTCCGATAATAGAATCTACTACAGAATTGGTTTGGGATATCCTGATAGAGAAGTGTTGAGAAGAACGGATCTGCATGAACACTCGAAAGCAGAAGAAGCAATGGTAAAATCAGCATACTAGAGATTCGATAAAAAAAACAATAGCAATAAAGAAGATTATGGAACAGAGTTATACAACAAGTGTACAAATAGGCAAAGGACTACAGATTCTTCTGTTTCGCAAGAATTTCATCCACTTTATGGAGGAAGTCACCAGGTTCACATGCAGATTGTATAAAAGGGTGATTCAACAGGAAGTTCGCAGTAGCACGTGTGTCCGCCTACACTTCACCACTCTTTCATCACTAACATTCACATCTAGGGCTCTTGATAAAAAGTCGTTAAACATCACCGACCAATTGTCTGGTTTCGACAAGGTTGGAGATGGACCAGTATGGATAAGAAGGAGAGCTTTCAATGGAGGTTCGTGGAAGTGAGGAGGCACTCCATCAGCCATTTCAATAGCTGTGATTCCGAGTGACCACACATCAACCTTATTTGTGTATCCCTCTCCTTGAATGAGTTCAGGAGACATCCAAAAAGGAGTTCCCACCTTGGATTTGCGCTGTTCATTTTGGGAAGTAACACGAACGGCAAAACCGAAATCTGCCAATTTGACCTCACCGTTTCCGTTGATGAGAATATTGTCAGATTTGATATCTAGAAGTCAATAAGAAGGAATCCATCCTAACCTCGATGAATGTGGTGAGTGTTGTGAATCACACACATTGCTTGGAGAATACACTTACATACGTATGCAATATACTTTTCCTCCCAGTGGATTTCTTTCCCAACCACACCTGCCAAACTTCCGCGGTCCATGTACTCCATCACAATCTACACTCAAAAGAAGAATCGAAACGGACATAGAGTTCATCATTCCAACAGTAACAATCACTAATCGACACAATATTCTCATGAGGCGTCGATTTCTGCATTAGAAGTTCAGTACAGATTTGTCTCAATTCTGCCATCCCTGTGACTTTGACGGCTACTTCTTCATTCGTTTCCTTGGAGCGCGCACGATATCTATCTCCTTAAAAAATCACATTCTTACACTTTGCTGAATCCACCTTCACCAATTTGTGTAGATACTTCGGAGTAGTATTTCATGGGATCATCGCGAATGATATACAGTTCTAGACTAAACCACTACAAAAATAGCTACTTTCTTCTGGATTCACATCATCAACATTCTCCATGGACGGATCATTTCCCAGCTTTTCTTGGAATACATATTGAAGAACATCGATCACAGCCGGCAATTGTTCGGCTACCATATCCTTCTCGATCGCTGATTCCTGTAATGCTTCTTGCCACTCTTTAGGAAGTCCGCGCAAGCCTACAGGAAACAAAACTGAAAAGAAATACCTCCTGGAACAGTTGGATCTACGGAAATATGTAAAATATTCAAGAAGTTGGTGGGCTTTCCGATTTCAACATCTACACTCGAGAACAGCACATTCATGTACCTCGTCTCTTTCCAAATATCTCCTTAATAGAGATAAGACAACCCTTTTTTCGTTTGTTCACAGACTCTTCTGTAGGAATCTACTCATCACAATGACTTCCTTTTGCAACCGTGTTATCGCATGGAACACCTGTATCCACCTAATAATAATTCAATGGACTAAATTCCACAGCTGAACCTGTTTCTTGGTTGGTATTCATTCACGTTAGTTTGCTGTCGAGTAGTACTTTCTGTGCTACAGCAAATACCGACACAGGAGTTAGAATCCTGAAAGGAATCATGAAAAAACACTATCTCATGAATAACGGTTATATTCCCATGTTAGCCTTACATATCAATAACAAACAGATTCATTATTGACGCCAATTGGGATCCTTTCTTTTGGAAACTCCCTTCTAGGTGTATCTAGTGAGGTACTAAGTGGTATTATTCACATTGACGTTTTTTCTCATTTCGCATGTTTTCGACGCTAAAAAGTATACTAAGGGCCAATCTGATAAACAGAAAGCGTATTCTATATATCGGTAGCATATCTCAGAAATGGTTTACAGTGAACGAGCAGATATAAACAGTGGTGGTGCTCCCCATTCCTTCCACAGGTATATGAGTGAATACGACAAAGAATCGATTCAACGTTTCAAAACATGACAGTGACCTGTTAGGCGATGACAGTAGAAATCCAAAGTACAGAAAGACTACAAACATAAAATGGGGGATCCGATGTAGACGATTCCAGACTGGTCTTCAGTCACAGAAGAATTTATCACTGGAAACAGAAACGGACTCAACAATATGTGAACGATACTAATCTTCAAAAGTGATTGTGTGTTTAATTTTTCGATGAATATAACCTCCAATCCATCAAAGATTGGGAGGAACACAGAAGATATGTCAAAGACGCCTGAGGTACATCTTGTGTTGAAGTGATTAAATCAGGAGCTAGAAGATGTAGGAGATGAGTCGGATCAAGAAAACGAGACAAGTAGGTCGTTATGAGGTGAGATCAGGGAATAGGGAGTCTTCAATCCATTTTTGGTATAGATCACTCAAAGTTCATGCAAGATGGAGTAAAAGATGAAAAGATTGTGAATGTGCCTTGCAATCATCGAAACACAGCCCTTCATCTTTCCTGGAGTCTATTATTGGAATGCGTATGATGGAAATCGTAAGTGATATTGGTAGAGTCGTTATCGGAGTGATAAGAAGACTAACGAGGATAAGGTGGTGGTAGATGATTTTTCAGATGATACGTTGCCTGTCGTAGTTGGATGTGTGTAGGTAGTGATAAAATGGATTGATCGTTAGTGTAGATGGTCATGCAGGCGAATATGCTGCAGATTTTGTGAAGTCAGTATTAGGGACCACAATAGATAAAAAATTACGTTCGATTTTGTGTTCTCCATCTGGTACCACCAAGGAAGAGTTATGTCAGGCAATTAAAGACGCATTTTCATTGGTGGATTCGATGCTTTGTTATTCTATCTTCCATTTGCTTCCAGTATCCTTTTATCAGCAAGGAACATGGTTAACAGGACGACAACGACAAGCGAGTCGCCACAATGTAGAGAAACATTTTAAAGTGGTTGTTAGTTCAGACAATGAGATTTAGAGTGTTCGGATGGATTCTCAAGCAGACGGTCCTACACGTCGAATTCGAGGTTCTGGATGTGTCTGTGCAAGTATTGCTATCGTTAACTCTTGGATTCTCGTATCTGGGCTAGGAGATTGTGGTGTGTTACTCAAGCGACTAAGTGGGTGGGAAGATATGCTTCCAAGACATTGGCCTGAAGAGAAGGAAGAACAGCAACGTATTGAGAAGGCTGGAGGACATGTTCACAAGAATAGTATTAGTGGAATCTTGGGTGTATCGCGTGCATTTGGCGATATTTCGTATAAGGAGTCGTATTATAACATGTCGTAGGAGTAAAAGGAGAGTATGAGAATAGAGAGAGATCTCGTTTGCATTCCAGTGAGGATATCGTAGTACCTACGCCTGCAGTACGGTGTATAGAACTGACCGATGGTAGAAATCTAAGAGAGAGTTGACTTTTAGATCTTCAGTATTGTGTTTTAGGGAGTGATGGATTGTTTAATGCGTTAAAGAAAGAAGTACTAGTGTCTACGATTAGTGGAGGTATTGCTAAAGGACTGACAGGAGAGGCTATTTGTAGTGAAGTCTTACAGATGGTGAGATCGTGAGTAGAGGCATAGGAAAGTAATGCATAGAGTCTATGATAAGCAATACCGTTTGCGAAAAGAGGATGATGACGTTTCGATTTGTATATTATTTTTCAATCAACAGTGAACACAAGAGTGTTTGTTACACTATTAAGGGAATCATAAAGAATGAATTCATTTGTTCGAAGTCTTGTGTACTGATTACAAAGAGGTTCATCATTCAGATTATCATCGTCTTTGTCTCGAACGATACGCATCCGTTCATTCAGCGAATCAAAGGAGAAGGTGATTGCTTCTAAGAGTACAAAAGGAGTAAAGCGACAAATTCCTGTAATTGACCAACTGAAACGAGGATCTCAGAAGATCTCTGTGAAGAACATGGTTTACCTCCTGCTTGTAACAAATGTCATTTTAGTTGGGTTGGTAATTAACAAGAAGAGAAAGAACGACCAACACCTCTCCCAAGAGTAGTTCTGTTTGTTGCTAAATCTTGCTAAGATGACGATAGGCATGGATTTCCAGACAAACGAGGGCGGCTACTCGCCATACAATGTTAATGGTTACAAGAATGGAAATACCTAAAGGAATATCTGCCATCGACACTTTAGTATAGGCCATGACCTAATTCTAACAAGTATCGATAGATCATACAGCCTCTCCATTTGGAAATGCACAAGCAGCAGGAGCAGGTGGACACTCAAAGGTTTTCCCCTTAAACTGATCAATAATCATCAACTTGAAGCCCCAATTGAACATGCTTGTTTCTTTTAACCATATCAAATAGGGAGGAACAGATTGGTCTTGTAGATAGAAGCCGCCGAGAAGAACAAAAGGCAAAAGGAGCATCGCAGAGATGGCATTTGCAAGAACAAAGTCTCCAGTAAGTGCCGAAATAAAATGGCCTAGTGCCACAGCTATTTGTGAGCCCGTTCAACGAATTGTACTAGCATTTGTTACAAGGAGAAGGATACCAATATAGGCGAAAAATCGCTGTGGTGCAGGATCGAGTCCAATAATACAATAATTGATACTGGCACCGATAATAGGGAATATGAGTGACATTGGGAGACCCACAATGGTTTTGGCAAGATAATAGGCATCGATCCTATAGAGACCAGAAGCAACTTCATTGTAAACTATTGGTAGTTCAAAGGGAAAGACTTGAATCTCAGAAAAGAGGAGAGAAAAACACTCGGTCATCATTACAAAGAAAATCACAGAGATTCGATTGGTGATTCCCTACATGAAACTGGAGACAAGATAATACAGATTGGGAAAAACTAAGTTGAATAAACACGAGACCGATGAGAGTCGAAAGCACAACAGTTTGAATGAAACGAGCAACTGTTAGACGCGAATCCCGCATGAGAACGGTGAAGCATCGCGAAGTGAGTGTCCGGAACTGAACCCACCATGAAGTGGGATAACTGTGACCAAACATGCTCTTCCAGAATTTGTAAACAATGTTGCGTTTCTCAAAGAATTCAATAGAATCAATCTCATCGATAATGGACTGATCTTCACATGATAGTGGAATGTGATCTGCAATCTCTATATTCTTCTGATTCATCTCACTCTTCTTGAACGTTTCACAGAGTTGATGAACTTCTTGAATACGAGCTGCTTTCTGCTCGTCCTCCAACTCATTATCAATAGCCATGGTGTGAATAGCGAAATCTACGTGGAATACGAGAATTGAGAGTACCTGCCATATTGTAATACGGAGGACAAGGCATTCCAATTGATTCAAAGTACTCCAGGGCATCTTCTCGTTTACCGAAATAAGCAACCTCTCCATCAGCTAGATACATGACTCGATCAAATAATGCATAAGTCTCCGTTGGTGGCTGATGAATAGTACAAATAACTGTCACTCCATTATCTGCCTACAATCAATTGTACTAATAAGACTTACAAGAATACGGAGTGTTTTGATTACAGTTTCAGCCATATAGGAATCCAATCCACTTGTTGGTTCATCACAGAACAGAATGGATGGATAGTTAATGAGTTCGGTTGCTAATGTAACTCGTCGCATTTCTCCTCCAGAGATACCTTTCGTATGACTTCCTCCGATTGTTACATGCAGACATTTGGAGAGGTTGAAATGTTTCACCAGCTATTATGAGAGAAGGCACAAAAGACATACCCACACAAGACGATCTCGGATTTGTTGTTCTCCTTTATCACCAAGACGAAGAATTGCTTGATAATACAAGTGTTCTTGAACAGTCAAAAACTCATAGAAGAGATCATGTTGTCGTACGAACCGACATACCTTTCTATTTGTGATAAGGAAAGACTGAAAAGACCTTAGAGAAGAGGCACCAACCTCTCTTCCATTGATGCTGAATTGACCAGTGAAATTACTATTTCGACCGCAGAGAATGGATAGGAGGGTTGTTTTACCAGCTCCACTAGGGATCAAAGAGAAATTGTAGTGTAACCTTGCTCCTAGAATAGCAGTCATCTCACCAGTGGATGCATAACCATCAATATGTTTTAGAATCATCTTTTGATTTGTGTCTTCTTGTGATGGACGTCCTGTTTCTTCGATTGATACGTGTGTGGATGATTGCGTAGATGCAGGTGTTGATCCATGTGTTGACATTTTTGCCGATGATCCACTTGACGTCTGTGGAGTCAAAGCAACACTCTCAGAGAAAACTTCAGATTCATGAGAAGAAAGATATGTGTTGATGGACATCTCTTCTTCCTCAATCTACATCATCAAGTCCCCTTCATACATACCAATTCAAAGAGTCTGTCGTATTTTGATTTTTCACTCTTCTTTCGAAACAATGAACGCTTTGTTCGAGGCGTCCAAATGACATCATGGAAACGGAAATGACATCTAGAAACAGGATCTGGAGTGAAAAACCGCTCCAGTTTACTTTCTTGGTATTGCCGAGTATCTACAATCAAGAGACATTATGATCACAACCTTCAACACTAGCAAGCACCGAAGATGGGTGTCCACATAAGTGTTCTTGTTTAATATTTGCAGAAAACCCTGTTGACGATGATGAAGACTCGGAAGACATCCTGGATTGTCAAAAACTGGGATACTGTCAATACGCTTCGTCTTCTTTGTACGGAAAAGAGAATCAGAAAGGATTGAAGGAAATAATACAACAGAAACAACACCAATTTGGGCAACAGAGTTGATCTTCAGTTTTACCCAAGACTCGAAAATGAGTTAATAACAATTCATTCATTGGTCAGAATCAATAACATTGCCATAAACATAGAATTCAAGAAGAAAACAACCAAAAAGTATGAATCCAGGGGATGGGGATACCTGTATTTCTAAGGAAGTGACTCCGAAAGTTTCCCCACCAGTCTCTCCTATTCCTAGATTGACTCCACTGACTCATAAACCAAATTACTGTGGTTATTTAAGAGTTAATTGGAATGAAGGTACGTTGTGCTTCTTAGTCTCCGTGTTTTGTTCTATTTTAATGACGGAAGTCTGATTTCGTTGTAGCTTAACATTTGCTATCCCGCTCTTAGTTCTCAGAAGCCAATTCAGAACGAGGGGCACCGAGTGCCC
>JABLTK010137022.1_pt1 | contig 27443 bp, 39 predicted proteins | sample 7160131 | NCBI WGS metagenome assembly JABLTK01 (sample SAMN14651221, study PRJNA627086) | human gut metagenome | isolation source: feces | host: Homo sapiens
AATCCACAGCTCCAGCAAAACCACGCTACACTCATTACTCATACACACTCACACACTTACCATCAACGGCATGACACGCTTCGAGATCATTCCAGGAACAGATGCCAGCATTCTAACACGTTATTGTGAGAGATACAGGAATTGGGCAAATGTGGCTGTCGAAAGACCTCTTGTCGCACAATACTAATATACTCTTATTCGGAAAACATCAACAAACAAAGCAGAATGAAAGCAGATTGTCAGCAAACAGAAGATTGTTCGACACTCCTCCCAAAACAACCATGTCTCCCACTACTGCAAAAGCATTGGGTTTCCACTGCAGAGAGAGTTGTAGTTGCGTCCGGAATCTGTTCAGTTTCTTGTCCTCATAGCTGAGAGCAAAGAGATTGTCGCTACCAGTACTCAGTAATAAATGTGTGCTGTCTCTCCAAACCGACTCAATCTAATGTCTAAGCGACTTCTAATACCCACTTGAGAGATACTATAACTATGAGGATTTGCAATACATCGATCTCCAGTTGCCTCCAAGAGTCGAATAGTTCCATCGCCACAACCACAATAAACAGCACCATCTCGTTCCGATCGTGTAACAGAAAAAATAAAAGGCGGATTCACAGATGCAATGTTCGTACTAAGAGGATTAATGGACCATTCTTTGAGGATATCGCCCTTTAAATCAAACTGAATCGCATGGTAATCACATCCGACAGAATAAAAGATGGGACTACTGTGAAGAACAATACAATTCCTTACTTGGTATCTTCATAATACACCAGAAGATCAGTACAAATATTGCTATGCATCTCTTCAAAGGTTATAGACTCATCTGAGTGATCCAAATTCCATAACAGAATATCTCTACACAGAATCCCTTGACAACAATACAAACCCTTTATCATCACATATAGCTAGATATTTGGAGTCTTTTGCTTTAACAGGTTGGATTCGATTCACACAATCCATGTTCATGGTTATCGATGTTTTGGCTTCATTCAATATAACTTCCGTGTTACGGATATCATATAGAAGGACTGCCGTATCACAACCAACACAGAGCAAATAGTCATCATCAGGATACGCAGACAAACACGAAACCTCATCATAGATATCTCCTTTCAAACATTTGATGCTTCGTTGTTGACGAATATCCCATTGTCGGACTGTCCTATCCTCACTTCCTGAGAATAAACCCATGGGGTGGTTTAGGATACAATTCACATTGTCTTTATGTCCCTTGACGTAGTTGTAAGACGGCTTCATTGGTAATAAGCTATCTTCTATTTTTTGCACTTGCGAAAAGGAGATGTTACTATTGACTATGAGAAACAAGTCATTCCACATTCCAGAAGAATAGGTTTAGCATGATTCTCATTGACGATATGATTATACACAGATTGTAGAAGCAACAAACATCAATACTTCTTATTAGGAAGAAGACGATATGTATTCCAGCCACCAGGAAGATGACGAACATTATAACCATTCTGCTCCAGAATTCGGCATGCATAGTAAGCAGTTCGACCAATCTATTCATTATACTATCTATTCACTCCAACTCGGCAAGAAACGTCAATGATTTTGTCCTTTGGAAGCTTGTTAAGGTTATCACGAATTGTGCCCAGAGGAACATTGGTAAAACCAGGAAGAGGATCTTTCTATTGGTTATCCCACTTCCCAACAACTACATTAAAGACACCGGTATCACGAGTATCTAGCTTGAAGGTATCTTCGTTGAATGACTGCACCCAAGTCACTGGATGCAAAAGTCCACGACAAATGTTCTCAGCCACCATTCCTGCAAGATTCACAATATCCTTGGCTGCACCATACTACAATAAGAGACATGATGAATACCTACAGGAGGAGAATAGCAGAGCTCGGCTTGAACGAGATCAGTTACAGTTCCATTCATATGGATATACGATGAAATCACATCAATGCGCTTATCAACCCCAGCAGTTCCCACAGCCTGACCACCGAGGACCTGACCAGTGCGCTTATTGAAAGTCAGGTTGAGGTGAATCATGGAGGAACCAGGATAGTAGTTTGCATGATTTGGTGAGTGCACTGAGACAATACCAATATCATCAGGATTCATTGCATTAGAACTACATATGATTCTCCACTTCCAGCTCTACCGTAACAAAGAGGCAGGAGTGTGACCTGTCATTGCCACGCACAAATCAAACATACCACAAACACTTGTACCCTGAACACCTCGGAAATACGAAGGAAGACCACACAGCACGTCTGCAGCAATACGACCCTGTCGATTGGCAGGACCTGCTAGAGGTACATTGACATCTACCTATCAGACAAGACGTATCGCCTACCAAATCCTGTTATATAGTCCTTCACCTGAACAACATCTCCTACAGCGAGAATATCCTTGTCAGAGGTCGTCATGTGATCATCCACCTTAATACAGTTCTTGACGCCTAGTTCCAGTCCAGCATTTCGCGCAAGTTCGCTATTAGGAACCACACCCACAGACATCAAAACCAAGTCACAAGGTAAGATGCTTCCATCACCACACTTCAACTCCAGAGAACTATCATCCTTACTGATAATTTCCTTCAGACTGCATCCTGACAAAACATGAATTCCCTTCTCCTTCATCTTCGACTCGAGAACCGTGGCCAACTCGTCAGAGAGATTGGGCATGACATGCGGAGCTTGCTCTATTACTGTCACATCCAAACCCCTACACATCATCAACCAACACCACACTATACTTGATCTTGAGATTCTCGGCCATCTCCAGTCCAATGAACCCTCCACCGACAATTACAGCCTTCTTGGCATTACGTGTCTCAATCCATGCTTTAATCTACTAATCACTCGATGTGACCGTAACTACCTGACGACTGTCAGGGATATCACGAAGCTGGAACACTCCCGGAGCATTCACTCCATTGATTGGAGGAATGAAAGGACGAGAACCAGGTGACAAAATGAGCTTATCATAGGCGACCTCAAAACTACTTCTCACGATCTTACCTTAACCTACGTTTTGTTACTTGCAAGATCTTTAACGAGAACAGTTTTCTCCTTACGGTTGATCTTTACAACTTCGTGATTTGTTTTCACATCGACATTAAAGTACTCTCTAAACTGCTTCTGACTGGATACAAGAAGACTTTTCTCCTAACCATTACATTCCATTCCAGAAGTGACTTGAGGAATCACACCTCCAACATAATAAGGAAGTCCACAATTGGCAAATGCATTGTAAGGTCCCTTTTCAAACACAGTAATCGATGCAGTCTCATCCAGACGTCGTAATCTAAATCTAAGACAGGCAGATGCATGCTCTACCTTGCAGCAGCACTACCACCTCCAGCAACTCCTCCAACAATTACAATCTTTCGACCTTTGGGAAAAGATCTATAAATTACCATGAAGCATCCACAATCGTACGACATAAACCGTCGAATTACAGAAGCACGTAACATGAAAGTCTAGAAACCTGGATATGTGGATATCTTATAAAAGGGGAAATGGAGAACCATTTGGTACCAATTATCGTAAATCGTCAACAAAGATACAATAGAGTATATATATGTCGATTTATATCTTTGGATATGCCCTTGCTGAACATCGCTGAACCATTGTCTTCTACTTTCGAGAAGTATCAATACAAGTACATCGATTCGGATATGTTTAATAAGCATGGTTGTGCATAACTCGAGCATCTGCTTACATATGCTTCGCTCTGGAGACTTTCCTATCTTTTTTATTATCTCCTCACACTGTGAAAGAATATCCTACATATCATAGAAATGTTGCATATCCACTTTGTGGTCCTGGATGTGTTCCATCGTATCGAGATACTGCTTGAAGTGAAAGAACAGATTAGAAGAGATAGAAAGGATATGGGTTGGTTCCAAAGAAGGATTCCTCGTCAAACATGTGAATCAAACAGGATTCATAGAAAACCTTGATCACATCCTGATAAGCAAACCTCAAGGTATTGCCCGTAGAAAGATGGATAAACGCTTAGAATGAAGGGAAAATAGTGGTACATAACAAAGGATATATTCGTGAGAGACACAATAAATTGATGTTGCCAGTCGATCGGAACACATCCAGTCGACAGAATAGCGTCATTCCATTCAATATAGGGTTGATGGAGCGATAGCATTACGTCCCGAAGAACCAAACCATTCATTGTCGGATTTCCTTGCAATCAGTAACTTCTACAGGAATTACTATATAGACCCGTAGCTATCAAGAAGATTCGCGACAAATAGGCCTGCCAAGCACAAATCAACATGTGATTGGAATCAAACCTAGATTTTATCAGACCTCTCGAAGGATACCCAAATGTATCTGAAATCGCCCACATCATGCACGTGAGGAATGTAGAATAGGTGGTGAGATTGGTACTCACCTTTGCATATACTTTCATTGCTTCATTGATGATTTCCTTGTCAGTCTCCTGGTCTCTTTAGTAGTTCAATACTCCTACTTCGGATGTTTGATACTTGGAAAGACGTTCAGGAATCGCATGAAATAGATCATCGAATAGAGTCTACACATAAATGAGAAGACAAAAACATTCTTTGGAAGATGAGTTCGAATACACCTCATTAAGAGAGACCATCGCACTTTCATTTAAACGGTTTTTCACATTTAACTAGAAATGATCCCTCATTTGAATGGATACCAAATTATCTCCTGGTGACATAATGTACCAATGACACACAAATTGATAATATAAGATATCATCCACGTTCATATGTTCCTGAATACTAGATCCATAACAGAAAATTGCAGAACTAACAACTTGTACCGTTTGGTCGTTTTCATCTTGTCATTTTTCATGAGAATTAATGTAGATGCACACATCTTTAGCTTTTCTGATGTGAGATTGGCAGACGAGTCATACCTACACAAATCACCTTCCCGTTATCTGCAATACCAAGACGGAATTATCACCTCCTCTCTTGGATACCCCTCCGCATTAGTAGAAGAGATCTGTTGACCCATACAGGAATGTGAACAAACAAGCAACACTGAAATGATCTCAACTTTGCACCTCCGATCCACTGCATTCAGTACACTTTCTTCACAACCTTCCTTCTTCATCGGATATACAGTAATCCGAGCATATGTTCCAGCACCATTTCCAAGGGCCAATGGTCCAGGAGCAACAAAGAGAACTCCGTCAACATCGTGAACAAATTTCATCTTATCTGTTGCGATGATCTGGATATCAGGAACACAACTCCATGTAAGTCTTCGAATTCGTGTGACATCCAACGGTATCAAAGAAGCTGGATACAGTGGATACATGCTTTGCTGTTGAACCAAATGACGACAAAACAACACCTGTTTATTCACATCCTTCTCCTGATGATTATAACTCTGACTAATCAGATCCATCAGAATATCTCCATTCACCACACCCATTGACAGACAGTCTTGGATATGGAGGAGACTCGGATTTCCTGCCACAATCACATTCCGCTAAAACTCAATACCACAAAGCACATCTACTCGTCTCTTCACATCCACTGGGCATTGTGGAAATACAGGGAATGCAGTAGCATCATCAATCGAAGGAACAAGAACAATTGGAATCCCCAAATCCTGTACATCGGACCAATGCTTGGAACCGAAGAAAGGCGAATCTGAACGAGATTCCAGAGACGAATCCGGAACAAAGGGACCACACTAGAGTCAATCCTATCATACATACCAACAAGGATTAGAAGAGAAGGTTTATCCGTAGTCAGATGACCAATAAAGTCATCAAATTGTTCATAGTTCCAATCGTGGGATGAAGGACTTATCATGCTCATGACAAGAAGGATATATTTCGACTTGTGAAAGGACCTCGAGCAACAACAATGGATAGACTAGATTCCAGTTGATTCGTGATAGGAACCCGAGGAAGTGACAAAGGGTATCCCTACAATAAATAAAAGTGAACTTCAACCTACAGGATAGAGACGAGATACTTGGATTCGACGATTGTTCATAACTCCTTCAACACCCAAAATCTAGAGTTCATAGAATCATTCGTATAGACTTGGCCAGGAAACAGAGAAAAAGAAGGAACATCAGATAGAATCAGAGCCACATGATTATCAAACTCATCCTACTTCGTAGAGACGATACATTCAGTACATAGATCGAAATTGAGGAATCTGTTAAGCGAAGCCCTGATTTGGCATTAAAGAATACCATTCCACAGATACACACTTCGGTTTCAATGACATATTGAATCTACACTTCAACTGCAACTATTTCTCTACAGAAGTGAATTCCTTCTCATAGGCTGCATTCATTCGTTCCCGTGATGCAATAATGAAAGAATATAAACTATCAGAAGTCTCAACAGCAGAGAGATAACGAGCACTAAACCTAACCCATCTGCTAAACTCTCACTTCACATCCTGTTCACCGACACCTGGATCAACAACACATGTTACAGGACTATCAAAGAGTGGTGCATCCACAGTGCAGATGGAAGGATCCATCTCTGCATATGTAGTTTTGATGACATTCTTCTCTTTACGATTCTTGAACATTTCATTCTTGCTTGGTGTCGGCCATGTCCTAGGATTCACTCTTCAAAATAATCCTACTTTGGAGATTGGTTGTGACGTACAGATGGGGATGAACTAACGTCAAACACGCGTCCTGAGGCAGGTGTACTGAGAACATCACTATTCACAACAGAGCCACGTTGCTTCTTCAAAGGAGTTGAGGGAGCTGGCATATCAGATCCAGATCGTTTAGGAGTTCCATCTCCGATTCCTGAATGAGTATGTTTCTGTGATTAAGCGAGAGTTCATTTCCCACATCAATATAATCAAGAAGGTATTTTACATTCAAATAATCAAATTCGTCCACATTATGGCTAATCGAATAAGCCTCAATACAATTCTCTAAATCTTCATGTGAACAAACGAACTGATTAGCTGCTTTCAGAACTACATCAAATTAACACATAAGAGATAATAGCTACAAGTTTCAACAGCGTCGTCTTTAACAGTTTTCCCCACTTTCTCAAAGAGGGATACGACATCACTCCCAGTATGAATCGCTTCCATCTTCCAAGGAGAGTAATTGTGATGAACAAACAAAATCATAAATCAACACTCTAATGAACGAAATCTTCATTTGAATTAAACGTAGCTTTGACATCCACAACTGTCTTACTCTGCTCTACTGCTTTCTTGGGGACATCCTTCGATATATCCTCAAGATCCTCATTAGCAACGTGATGCAACTCAACAGATTTCTCATCGGTTGGAGTCTTGATGGAGGAAATAGGCATTTCTTTCTTAAACGTAAAGTCATAAATAATAAAGAAGAGCAGACAAAGAATGCAGAGGACTCCGCAGAGAAGAATTTCCTTTAACAGATTCGCATCACTCACCCACTTAGTTGTAGAGTCCACGAATAAAGGAGCAATCAGATAGCAAATACAACTACCCATGTATTGGAATAAACGGTAACAAGCATTCGCACTTTCGAGATCCGAGTAATTATGACCAAGAATCGCAGGAACAAACGTTTCATATGCAGAATCAGAGAGAGATAAAAAGATAAAGGCCAAATAAAACAATGCATTCTGGGACTTATTGGAGAACCAGAATGTTACGAGAGCACAAAGCTCAAACACGGTTGCTAAAGAGAGCATGGAAATGTTCCCCACCTTATCTAGAAGGAGTCCCATAGGTGTTGAGATAAATGTCTCCACGATACAGAACAATGACATCATCAAGCCAACAGTACCAGTATCATGGACCTGACGAGTCAACATGCTTCCAATAAATACGTATTCAAAGCCCACAAAGAACATAGGTAACAATAACCAACGCATATTCGGAGAGATCATAAGTCGAATCATCTTCTTAATCAAAACCTTGGGAGATGTTTTGGACACGAATTTTCGCTTCGATTCACCAGGTGACGGTTTCAACATATACATGGGAATGGCACCAAGAAGAGAGATGATTCCCAAAAAGATGAACATGATCGAGGCCGAATCGTGCCAACCACTGGACGAGGGATAATCTCCAATTCCAATGAAACGGAGGAGGAAATACACAGCAACATTACCAATAGCAGCTCCTGTCATATACAATGTCCAGAAAATGCCAGATTTCTTTCCACGGTCTTCATCGGTAGAATTGTCACATAGATAAATACCTTCCGCAGTCCAAAGAACAGCGGCAAAAATACCATGGATAAAACTCCAAACCAAGTTCAACGGAGGGATGATGTAAGCGAAATCAAGAATATACAGTCCATATTCAAACGACACCCAAAACATTGTACTGCGCTCATTCTTGAACAGGTTCAAGATAGGCGGAACGAAGAAATTTGCGAAGGAGTTAGAAAAGTATAAGAGAGCCATAGAAACAGATCCCAACTTTCCCAAAATGGGTACAATGAAACTTGATGACACTTTCACACCAATCAGGCATAATGACATGCCAATACCTAGAGTCACCACATTCGACATACTCGGATCCTTTTCATTTTCTTTTGTCTTTTGTGTGTTCGACATGGCACACGAAGATATGGAAATTCCACTCTTCATAATGCCCCGCGGTTATCATTTTCAATTGAAAGGTCTCAAGAAATGTCACTGAAGATCCTGAAGCAACAGTTAAAAGATCTCACCCAAGAAGATGACGCTGTTTTTTCGAAGCCGGTCTCTACCAAGCATCGAACACGATCTGAAGATAAGTTTACAAGACAACGAAAGGTGATGAAGAAGAATACAAAACCGAAAGGACATGATATTTTGATTGAAGACACAGTTTCTATGGTAAAGGAAGGTTGGAATGAAAGGATGGCGTTATTTACAGAAGTACAGAATGCAAGAGACAGGAAAGAGAGAAATAAAGAATGGAATATGAAGGTCATTGAAGCGATGTCAAAAGTTGATGGTACTGAAGTGATGAATCGTGTAAGGTAGAGTTTATTGTTAATAATTCGTAGTATTTGGTAAAGAAAGGATTGCGATCAGAAGAGAAGAAAGAGTCCCTTTCCAAAAAGACTTCGGTCAACTCATATCGTATTAAGGCAAAGGCAACGAAGGATTCGAAGCCCAGCTCTTTTGTTTGGGAATAGGGAAATATGTAGATTGATTTTTAAACATTTTGGGTGGAGTCTAGTTCATTTAGATTGTGTTTGTTACATTGGTCATGTATCGGAATGGAACCAAACAGAGTCATATTCACTCAATAAAACTATAGTAACTCTCTTTGTATACAGCACATACTTTAAATGATGTCACATTGGCATAGCGAACATTTAACCCTCTTTGGAAAACAGAATATGCTTTCTGCATTTTCAACGCTTCTCCTTCCAGGGAAGAAATGTAATTCTTACGAAAAGCTGAATCAGGATGCGGAAGATCCATGGCAAAAGCATGGTTCAAAATGAAAAATTGGTATCCAGCAGCTCGTAAATGTTCAATAAGTTGAACCTTATTATACCCATAATTGATGAAATGCTCATCAAACAACGGTGTGTCTCGATGGTACCGAAGGAGAACATACGGCTCCTGGAAATCCGTAATGAAGCACCGTATTTTGGAAACGGGAGACGAGCGAGGTGCAAGATACCATTCAGGCATCACATACATCTAATTGAAACTATCCTAACAACCTATACATGTGTCCGCATTCCATCCTTCGATGAATAGCAATGACCAGCCTGCATGCATGCTACTAGATCCGGCTTTGTTACAGGCATGTACTCCATAGCTCTACCATGTTATCTCGATTTATTGAACTTACAGCAATGCACACGACTCCACTGAGTAACAGTGATGCAAGAAGGCCTTGCGATCGAAGAAGAATGCAGGAAGTATCACTGCAACGTCATTTCTCTGGAGAATCTCCTCAGGGATCTTTTGCATCTCTGAAAAGGTGTTTCCTATCCTTCACTAGTGTCAGATCCAGTACGTGTTGGCCAGAGATCCATATCCAGAACCATGAAGTGAGAACTACGGACATTTCGGATGGCAGTATTACGAAGGAGATTCACAGGAAAGATGGGCGACTCCGATGGTTGATACAAGTACAAGAGAAGTGTTAGGCGTGAAGGTAAGAAATGTGTGGAGACAAAGTGAAGAAGCTCTTCCTGACTGGAAAGGGGTGCATAAACAACAATAACGATAGATCTGATGATAAGAAGGAGACAAGAAATACTCTGTCCAGTAGTACAAGACTTGACGAAGGAACATAAGACGGTTAGGTCTAGAAATTAATCAATACAGTTAAAACAACGTTGTAACACAGATAGCAGTGACTGAGAAAGGTTGATTGTCACTAGGAAGACGGTAGTGATGCGTATCAAATACTTCCTCCATTTCCATATTGCCTCTGAAACCACGTAATAGAATGGGTGTGGAATGGAAATAAGAGGATGATTTGGAAAGAGAAGAGCGAGGCACACTCATGGTAGGGAAACGAGAGGGATACACTTGGATGGAAGGTATCTCGCAACCATCACATGCAGAGGCACCTTCTTCTGTATGAGAAAGGATTGAAAGAAGAGATTGACGTTTCTCAGCTAATTGCTTATCCTCCTCGTCTTTCCGTTTCCAAGCTAACTGGTACAAGCGCTGTCGCTCTTTAGTCCGATTACTTCCATGAAGTGTTTTCAAATATACTGTCTCCTCAGACGTGAAATACGTTTCAGGTCGAACATGTTGATCCAATAATGTTGTGAGGGAAGAATACCGCTTCATCTCCTTCGTGATTGTTGGTTTCAGTTTATCAAATATCCGATTCTGAATGAGATTAATCTGCTTGTATACTGGCTCCACTTTATTGTATTCAACATGATCAGGAGGATATTGGTCATTTCTTGACCCTTTCTTGGAAACAGAACGCTTCTTCTGTTTCCTTTTGGACAGAGATGCTTTCGTTCGGACTATCAAAAGAGAACGAATCGATGGAACAACATCATAAAAAGAAAATGTAGCATTTGGAGTCGCCTCAAGCGTCGATTGGTCAATACTCGTTGTATCAAGGGGTTCCTGCTCTTCAACTGTCTGTGGAAGGACATTGAATTGTATTCGATACTAGGAGATAATAGGAAAACAGAGAACACACAGAATAGTGCGGCTTTAATAAGTGCAAATTTTCAAAAACACCATGTAATAAACTACTATATATGAAGTGAACGAAACAAAACAACAATTGACAGAACACAAGGATACCGGCACAAAGGAAGAGAATTGCTATTCCCTGTCTCAAAAAGTACATTTTCGAGAACCAGGGTGTGAAAAACAAACAAAGAATGATACACATTTCCAACAGAGCGCTGTACCTTAAATATCGTCTCCGTCACTTGCCAACCATGCTTTTAAAAATTCGCTATCCTCACCTGAAGTACGTTTCTTCTTCTTAGGTCTTGCTCGATTCCCTAGGACATTCTTTGGGCATGTATAGGATGTATGACCTGTTTCCTAGAACTTAGATACAAAAAGAAGTCTTACACCACACTCAAAGCAATACTTGGCCTTGGAGTATTTTCGCTTCTTGATAAACTCACCACCTCTTCCATTGTCCTTCGCCCATTCAACCTTGAGAGTAAACTTCTTTCCATCAACACATCAAAACAGACATACCTCAACCTTCGTTCCATTGAGATCATCAATCGCCTTCTGAGCTGATTCTCTACTTGATGGAATCACTTCAACGAACCAAGTACTCAACAAATTGAATCCAAGCAACTCCTTTGCTTTCTCTTGTTTCCTTATCACGGAGGACTGTCACACTAAAAATAAATCGAAATAGCTAGACAAACCGAGCAATTCGCCCACAAGGCTCAAACAACTTCGCTACATCATTGTTTGTATACGAATATGGTAACATTGTCACATGAACTGTGCTTTTGATTGGCGAAAACCCAGTCCCTCCCGACATTAGAAAACAATGATACCTCAACTCGAAGCGATAAACTCTTTTGCTTTCGACAAGTCCATGTTCGTCCTTTTCCTTTTTAGAATCTCAAGATAAATCCTATTAAATAGAAACGATCCTATTCCTTATATCCAGTCCCAAAACTTTGAGAGCCATCTATTCCCATTGTACCCTATTTGTTTGATCGTTTCAAAAATGGCTAGTGTTGGAGGTTTCTTTCGGGTATTCTTAGAATATGCTGCATGTAATAAATAGGGAACATCAGCAGGATCTGATTTCCGTTTTACTGATAGTGAAAAGAAGATCATGAAAACGATGAAGTTTCCTGCTAACTTCAGTGAGAAGGTAAGGTAAGATGATTGGAATTATCGTCGTAGCTTGATGTTAAGAAAGTCAATCTCGACATCATGAAGACGTGGATTGCAAAGGAAGTTGTATCAAAAGTAGGTTTCGAAGACGAAGTATTGATTGATATGATTTTCAACATGTTGACTCTTGATGAAGTGCGGTATAGAAAGAATGCATAATGTATAGGAGATTGATCCAAAGCACATTCAAGTAACATTAACTCCATTTTTGGAAAAGAACGCTGCTGCCTTTACAGAAAAGCTGTGGAATTTACTTTTGTCTGCTCAGAAGGATCCGATGGGAATTCCTGCAGAGTTTATTCAGCAACGTATGGAAGAAATTGAGAAGCAGAAAGTATCGTTTGATAAAGGATTTGATAGTTAGGAAAAGGAAAAGGCCACACAAGAGAAGATTCAAGAAACAATCGGAAACAAAGAAGAGACGTTAGAGTGAATGATCCTTCTAATGGTTAGAGGAACTCAGGTGAAGGCTCCTTTGAAATTACTTCGACGTCGATATTCGAGGAGTCGTTCAGGGAGTCGTTCTCGACGCCGGCACTCTCGAAGTCGTTCCTATAATCGTCGTCATTCATATGGTCGTCATTCGAGGAGGAGTCATTCAAGAGATCGTCATCATTCTCCAAGTCATCATAGACGAAGTCGTTCTAATCATGGGCGTCACTCCGACAGAAATAGTTCAAGTCATGAACGTCTTTCTGAAAAGAAAAGTCCTAGTTGTTCAACTAAGAAGCATCAAGATCCATCTTCCAATTCAGATTCTGGGGATTACAGTTACAGCTATTCAGATAGTTATAGCTATAGTGATTCCAAATCTGATTAACGTGTTGTTTAGTTATTGTTGAGTTCAAAACAAATCATGGAAGAGGATCAAACTCAAAAGATTGAGGCTCTAAAGAGCAAGATTGCGGTACTAAAGGCAGTACGATATCATTTTCTACTTAGAATGGTAGGACCGTGACGACTTGTACATGAAGCTCTCTTTAGCTAAGCAAACCATCCAATCTCTTCATGATGATTTGGGGTAGAAATGAATGAATTGATTTGAGAGAAAGACAGATTATGGAGTTCATCGTGGAAAAACGGAAGGATCTTAGTTTTATTGGACCAGAATTCTCAGCTGTATTTAATGGAGATGATGAAATCCTAGTTCATGTGACTCTCCGAGACTTTTCTAATGTCTAGGAAATGGAATTCAATTATCCGAATCTCCACACTCTTGTTAACCGAGATTTTGAAACGGCATCCAAACGAACTCCTTCAATCAGCAGATTGAAGCTACGTGGAGTAGCCTTGTTTCGGGATGTAAATGCCTCTAATGTTGAAGCTATGTACCCTAATGTACTTTTTATTCTAGTCATGGACTTTAGATACCTGAGGAAGCTCTTACAAACTATTTATCTGTGATCTGGAACCAAATGACATTCTATGAGAAGAAAGTAAGCAACGAACGTTGTTGATGAGGAATAGAACTGGTTGGAAAAGAGAGTTATTTATCCTCGTAATGAAGAACAACAACAAACAAAAGAAGAGTAGAATGTACAATAAGAATGTTTGAGTTCATCACATGTCTACTTCAAAAACCATCGAAATGCTTGTAGTTTACAAGAGAATACTTCTTATATGCTTCAAATGTATCTTCAAAGAGTCGAATATGACGCTTTTCATCTATCACATACAGCTTATTGCACACTTCCTCCACAAGATACTGATCATGGGTTACAATCACCAGACCACCATTGAAAGCCTTCAACGTCGTGACCAGAGCTTCGATAGTGTCCATATCCAAATGATTGGTAGGCTCATCCAGCAGCAAGATGTGAGGTTGAACGTACGAGAGCGTTGCAAACACGACTCGCGATTTCTGACCTCCCGATAGCGTACCAATGGGCTAGAGATTACTCTTCCTCAAAAACCAAACTTGAATAGCCAGAGGACCACTGATTCCAAACGATCCCAATAATCCTCTCAATTCCTGTTCTGTTGCTCGAGGAGCAATCTTCATCATGTGCTGAAGAGGAGTCAATCCATTCTCCAGAGAATCGATATGATGCTGAACAAAGTAACCAATCTTCAAGTTGTGATGACGGTAGATTTCGCCCTACTTTTCATTGCAACCTTTCAATCCCACTTTTTGAGGCTCCAATGAACTGTTGAGAATGTTCAGGAAGGTGGATTTCCCAATTCCATTGGGTCCCAGCAGAGCGATTCGGTCTCCCATTGTCACATCAAAGATCACATCCTCAAAGATTGGTATGGATGACTCAGGATATGTGAAAGTGACTCCTGAAAGCTGCAAAATAGGACCATTGTACTAATACTCATGTTCATTCCATTCCTCCTACATTCAACGGCTCACACTGTGGGATCGAAAACTTGATCAGCGGCTCAGGAGGGTCCACAACAGATCCAGCCGATCGTTTTCCATTCTTCCATCCCCCATCGTTGCTATTGATCGATCCCAATCGCATTCCTCCCTAGTCCTTATTCATTCCACTCTAGCCAACATGACGCTGATCGTTCCATTTCTTCCCATCTAGAGTCTTCTCCAATCCGGTCTTATTCAGCTTCAGAATCCGTGAATGAATCGTACCACCCACATCAGACTTCGTCTACAACTTATTCATTCCACACTCTTCTACATTCGCACGCTGCTGTTTCTGAAGTCGAGCAATTTGGTCTCGAATATGAGCACGTTGATCATCCAGATTCTGTTGAAGGGTAGCCATCATTCTCTCTTTGTCTGTCTTCGCCTTGACAAAGGAATTGTAATCTCCAGGCCAGTAACGCAAATCCTTGTAAATGAATTGAATGATTTCCTCAGACACTTCATTCAAGAACTGCCGATCATGAGATACCACAATGGTTGTTCGAGGATAACTCTTGATATACTCTTGCAACCATAGAATAGCCTGTAGATCCAAATGATTAGTCGGCTCATCCAACAACAACATATCTGGTTGAATAAAGAGAGCACAAGCAATAGCAACACGCATTCTCCAACCTCCTACACTTCAATCCGTTTCCTTTCCCTTACCACTGAGCTGACGAGTAGGCATGTGAATTCGTTCCTCTGTAAACTGTAATCCCTCGAGAATTGCATGAGCACGCTGTTCACATGTATTACTACCAATTTCTTTCAACCGATCGTCAATTTCCTGAAGACTAGAGACGATTTCATCGATTCGATGAACTTCCTGTTCTGTAGTCGTAGTATGATCTTCGAGAGATGATAATTCCGCTTCCAAGTCTTCGTGTTCCTATCAATCATTCTTCTTCTATGTCAATCACCTTCAATAAATTCAATCGTTCCTTATCGCTTCGAATTACCGTCTCCAGAACAGGAGTATCATCTCCTTCCACCTCTTGCTTCACATGTAATATCATGAGATAGTCAGGGAAACCATCAATACGAGCCAAAGCCATACGACGAAGTAAAGTTGACTTCCCCACACCATTGCGACCGACGAGACCATAATGACGTCCTGCATGGAGACGAAGTGTTGCTCCTGTAAGCAGTTCATTCCCGTTGATAGTGATATTGACACGCTTCAAATCGACATCCCGACTTCGGCCCAGAGGACCTCGACTTCGAGGAAGGAAGATAGTATCAATACTACGTTCATTATCTTCCCACTCGTTTAAAATCTCCTCTTCAGTCGATATCTTCTTTCCAGCTTCCTTTTTCCTTCGCTCCTTCTTACCCACCTTGAGTTTTTCATCCTTTGAATTGTCCTTGTGTACGAAAATGTCACTTTCTGCTTTCAGTTTCGAAGAATCACACTCTTTTACTTCTTTTGCACTGTTCTCACTTGCAACTCGCTTCAAGACCACAATTAAGTCATCAATGGCCTTATTCACTTTAGCAGTGTCCGAACATGCCTCTAATAATAACGGATCTTCATATCATATAGATATTCATAGTATACAAAAGATAGAATGTACTTTCTCGTCATTGATCTGCAAAGCCCCTGAAAAGTCCTTCAAGACGAGTTCAATGTGTCTACAATAAAACTATCTTGTTAGTTCAACTTTTTGGATGCGCTATTCAGATGCGGAAAGAAAGGGATTAGTACATCTCGTGGAGTACAAGTTGACAAATCTACTAATTATCTTGTAGTAGAAGAGATACCCAATTCGTTGGCTACTTCAGCTTTGGCTAGATCCACAAGAGCTTTGGCTCTTGATATACATTCTCTCATTGTTTTTCCTGGAACTTTGGAAGCGATCAATCTATTGAACACACCTGAGGACGGAATACTTCCAACGTTCTCGGCGATCCATTGTCGCTGGATAGGTTTTCAAAGCCTCATCAAGTGCTTGTTGCTGTTCCAATGTCCAACTCTCACTCATTTAGTTTTTTGTGGTTATGTACTAACGACATGTGCAAACTTTTCGCAGAAAACTCTGGGCGTTTCATTCGTAATACTATCTTGCTTCCCATACGTTTATTCGTGATTCTAGAAATGTAGATAGTATGTTTACAGTATTATTGATCCATTCTCCAAAGATAAAAGCTCTTCTCAGTTCGATTCTATATCACTCTAGAAATGTGGCAATGACTGTTTCCAGAGCTTCTAAGTGCATTGTGCATCAAGATATTGGAATTAATGAACCCTCTATTTCGTAGAATGTTCCAGAAATGTGGAAAAGTTCTCCGTTTCCTCTTTCACCTGTCTTCACATTTATTCTACCAATTGATTTGTTCATTCAGAAATGAGCTTTATCACCAAATTCGCAAGGTCTTCCTTGAGACCTACTTTGGCTGGTCTGGTATTGGGTACTTATTGGACTTGACAAATAGGCAAAGACTCACATTCGTACGATGGCTACAGCTACCGATTACATTGTTGGTATTGATTTGGGTACTACAACCTCGTGCGTTGCCATTATGGAGGTAGGTCGTACGTTGTTTCAATTCTTTTGTAGGGTTCTCAGACTCGTGTTATTGAAAACTCTGAGGGTGCTCGTACCACTCCTTCGGTTGTTGCCTTCCTTGAAAACGGTGATCGTGTGGTGGGTATGGCTGCTAAGCGTCAGGCTGTCACAAATCCCAAGAACACTGTCTATGCTGCAAAGCGTTTGATTGGTCGACCTTACAGTGATCCCGAAGTTGAGAAGATCAAGAAGCTGGTCCCCTACGAGATTGTGAAGGGTGATAACGGAGATGCTTGGGTAAGTGTTCGTGGACAGAAGATGTCTCCTTCTCAGATTGGTTCTATGGTTCTGACCAAGATGAAGGAAACTGCTGAGAGTTTCCTCGGTTCTCCTGTGAAGAAGGCCGTTATTACTGTGCCTGCTTACTTCAACGATAGTCAGCGTCAGGCTACTAAGGATGCTGGACGTATTGCTGGTTTGGATGTACAGCGTATCATCAATGAGCCTACTGCAGCCTCTCTGGCTTATGGTCTGGACAAGAAGGATGGTCAGGTGATTGCTATTTATGATCTGGGAGGTGGTACCTTCGATATTTCTCTTCTGGAGATCAGTGGAGGTGTGTTCGAAGTGAAGGCAACTAATGGAGATACTCTGTTGGGAGGAGAGGATTTCGATGAGACATTGCTCCAGTATCTGGTGAAGACCTTCAAGCAGCAGCAGGGAGTGGATCTCTCCAAGGACCCCATGGCTATGCAGCGTCTGCGTGAGGCTGCTGAGAAGGCTAAGCGTGAGTTGGATGGACTGAAGGAAACTGAGATTAACCTCCCTTACATTACTGCCGATGCTACTGGTCCTAAGCATATGCAGATCAAGGTGACTCGCTCTCAGTTCGAGAACATGGTGGAGCCTCTGGTGCAGCGTACAATTACACCTTGTGAGAAGTGTCTGAAGGATGCTGGTCTCAACAAGAGTGATATTAACGAAGTTGTGTTGGTGGGAGGTATGTCTCGTATGCCTCGTGTCCAGCAGAAGGTCCAGGAGTTCTTCGGTCGTGCTCCTAACAAGTCGGTGAATCCTGATGAAGTGGTGGCTATGGGTGCTGCTATTCAGGGAGGAGTCCTGAAGGGAGATGTGAAGGATATTCTGTTGCTGGATGTTACTCCTCTGTCTCTTGGTATTGAGACTCTGGGAGGAGTATTCACTCGTCTTATCAACCGTAACACGACGATTCCTTCCAAGAAGTCACAAGTGTTCTCTACTGCTGCTGATAACCAGACTGAGGTTACTGTAAAGGTGCTTCAGGGAGAGCGTGAGATGGCTGCTGATAACAAGCTCCTTGGTGAGTTCAACCTGGTTGGTATTCCTCCTGCTCCTCGAGGTGTACCTCAGATTGAAGTTTCTTTCGATATTGATGCCAATGGTATCGTGAATGTGTCTGCTCGTGATAAGGGTACTGGAAAGGAGCAGTCTATTGTGATTCAGTCCAGCGGTGGTCTGTCAGAGGATGAGATCCAGAAGATGATCCATGAGTCAGAGAACTTCGCCGATCAGGATAAGAAGAAGAAGGAGATCATCGAGACTCGTAATGAGGCTGATAATCTTATCTACCAGACAGAGAAGCAGGTGAAGGAGCATGACAAGAAGCTGGATGATGCCACCAAGCAGGCTATTAAGACTTCCATTGATGAGCTTCGTACTTCTCTTCAGGGAGAGGATATTGAGGCTATCAAGAGCAAGTTGTCCGCTGTACAGCAGCAAGTGATGAAGATTGGAGAGCAAATTTACAAGAGTGGAGCTGCTCCTAATGCTCAGGCCGGTGCCAATCCCGGAGCTGATGCCAATGCGGCAGGAGAGAAGAAGGAAGATGTAGTGGATGCTGAGTTCACAGAGAAGAAATAAGGATATTTGTTTTTGGGACCATATTATTTAGCTGTATTGTTTGTTAGATATACGGTATAGTGGAGAATCACTTTTTACATGGTAGACTACAAGGTATTTTCGGAATCGCAGACAAGAGAACTAGCAGCTCAAGTAGACCGATCTCTCCCTCCGAATCTCCGGTTCTACAGATATGGGGATCGAATAACGCAGATCATCCGATTTCTTATTGAAAATGATATGGATGTTGCAAAGACAGTTGTTGCAATCAAGCAGACTGCACTGTTTCGCAAATACTGGCATGCAGATGAGATTGCTATTTCCGATGTTCAGCAAGCTTTTGCAGAAATGCATTGCTTTCCTACAGGTGTTACAAACGATGGAAAAATCGTCTGGTATGCGGACTGCTTCATCCAACATCCTATAAAGATTGAGGACTTTGTACTTGCATCGATTTATATGATGGACGATATCCAGAAAAGACTGTATGAGGGATGTCGTGAAAAGGGGATTAGAGAAGCCTACAAGGACTATTGTATCATCATCAGCGACACTGGAAAAACCAGTCTTTCTGCTTTCAGTACTGAGATGCAAAAGGCGGGAGGTGATATCTTCATTCGCCATTTCCCCTCCTTTATGTCAATCAACAATATTTGTATTAACGATGATCCCACATTCAAGCCGGTCTATTCATGGGACACTTCTACGTTCTTTAATATAAATACTGCTTTCTACTTACGTGCCCTATGGAAGATATGCACCCTCTTTATGCCAGCCCGTTGGGCATATCTTGTTCAGTTGATCGGAGGTGAAGAGCTTCCAGATACGATTCCTAAGGAATTGATCCCGCAACGATATGGGGGAACGAACCCTTTAACCTTTCAGCAATGGCTGGAGGATTGTGCAAAAACAGATGGAGTGACTCTTGAGACCCCTCCACGCCAACTTGTAGAACAGCGTGTCTTGGATCAGTTCGGACAGAACAATGGAATGATTGCCTCTGCCATTCCAGATACTGAGCTGAATGGATGGATGTGGAAAAGGACCAATGTGGGTCATCGTTGGCATCATTACTACTTCGTCCTTTTGAAAGATGGACTACTATACTACTTTAAGAGTGTCGACGATACTGATGCTCAGAATGGGTAGTGGATGCTGAGTAAACTCATTTCGTAGATTCATGCTTGAAAACTGTAGAATTGTCGTTTGTGATGAGAATGAAGACCTCAAACGGGAAGGAATCACTTCAATCACCCTGGCTTCAAACATTCTGAAGTTTAAGAATCCCCCTCGTTTAGAAGCAGGACAGACGGAAGCAACTCGAGGAGCCGAACAGGATGGTGAGAACCACAAGTATTGGTTCATTCTTCGAACCCCTTCTCGAGATTATGTGTTTGCCTGTAATACAATGGACCAAAGGTCTCAATGGATGTTTGCTCTGAACAAGATCATTCATGAAGCTGATGCTCGTGCAGCAACAATCCTAGATTAATAATCTCATTTTGTTAATTATTTTTGTTCAAGAAATTGTGGATATTGAAGTCATTCTCATGATTTGATTACATCCCCCATCATTATCAAAAATGGCACCACAAATTGTCGTGTTTTATGTGACATGTATGACAAACATCATATTCTGCATATAATCGAGCGCAACGACAAATGACGAAATGATAGATTCTTATACTTATTTACGTGTATACGAATGAAGGCTATATTATCGCTTTTTGTGATTGCAGCTGTCCTTGCTATCAACAATGTACGGTTTGGGCTTCCTTTTCAAATAGGGTATGGGTCTGAAACCCCAGATGGGATTCAATACCTGGAACAAATTCCACTGCGACATCAACGAGCAGTTGGCGAGAGATACTGCTGATGCTATTGTGGAGAAAGGTTTGGACAAACTTGGTTATGTGTACCTGAATCTTGATGATTGCTGGCAGGTGAGTCGTGACAACAACAGTGTTATTGTGCCAGACCCCAAGACCTTCCCCTCAGGAATGAAGGCATTGGCCGATTACGTTCATGAGAAAGGACTTCTTTTTGGTCTGTACTCGGATGCTGGATACAAGACTTGTGCTGGAAGACCTGGTTCTCTGGGTTATGAGGAGATCGATGCTAAGACATATGCTGAATGGGGTGTGGACTATCTGAAGTATGATAACTGCAACACCGATGGAACGACTCCTGAGCATCGTTACCCTGTGATGACCAAGGCTCTTCTGAACTGTGGTCGTGACATCTTCTTCTCAATGTGTGAGTGGGGTGTGGACAATCCTGCTGATTGGGCTCGTGCTGTGGGTAACAGCTGGAGAACGACCGGTGATATTAGCGATTCGTGGGATAGCATGCTGACTCTGGCGAACATCAATGAGAAATTGTGGCGTCGTGCTGGACCTGGTGGCTGGAATGATCCGGATATGCTTGAGATTGGTAATGGAGGTATGACCTATGAGGAGTACAAGACCCATATGTCTCTGTGGTGTCTCATGAAATCTCCTCTTTTGATTGGATGCGATTTGACTCAGGCCTCTGAAGAGACTCTGGAGATTCTTAGTAACACAGAGGCAATTGCTGTGAACCAGGATGAACTGGGTGTGCAGGGTCATCGTGTGTGGTCTGATAAGGGAGGAAACAAGGAGGTTGATGGTGATGTGCCTGAAGGAGATCTTGAGGTGTGGGCTGGACCTCTGATGAGTGGTCAGTTCGCTGTTATTCTCTTCAATAAGAGTGGAGAGCCTAGAGACATCACTGCTAACTTCGAAGATTGCGGTATGAGAAAGGGTGAAGTGGCTGCTGTCCGTGATATCTGGATGCACAAGGATATTGGTACGTTCACTGGTAGTTATACTGGAACTGCCATTCCTAGTCATGGAGTTCTTTTCCTGATCATGACTCCCATTATTAACTAAATGAGGTCACATACTCTTTGTTATTAAATACATGTCTTAACAAACATATTAAACTTTCGTACGTTTAGCTTCGCTTCCTTCCGTCTTATTAGATCGTTTACGACGTTTCACTGTCTTACCGTTCGGGAATAGATAATCAGGGAGTTCATTGCCTTTACTGCTGTTCTTAAAGCTCTATCGTTCATCTCTTCCTCGAGTACTTACCGTGAACTCAATTTCAACTGTCTGTAAATCATACTGCTACGAATTATCATTAACACATATCTCCACTTCTCCCAATAACGATTTGAATGAATTCACAGCTCCAGCTAAATTCACTAACGAATCAGGACTCTCTAATATCAGAGCAATATAGAATTGTTTGCAGAACTGGCGGTTTGGCTATTTATGATCTTTCTCCCACATAATGTACCGGAGTAAACGATTTGGGAAACAGATGCGTCTTTACACCCTCTTTTGACTCTAGAAGAGGAATAAGACGACGAATTCGGCTCTCTACAAATCCATACCACTGATTGAACATCTCTTCAGTCGAAGCTGCTACTTCAACCTGGATATAATACTTATATGCAGAGAAGAAGGGGAATTCTTTGAAGAGTTCAGACCAAGGCTATTGTTCATGTATTGACAGCTATTATTACGAGCTGATTCTCCAGGATCTTCGCAGTAATATCTCTCCCTCGTTCAAATTCCTTAATTATCACATCACGGGTACTTTTCATCACTGTGTAACAGGAGTTCTGAGAAGGATAACAGGGTGTTAGCAATGGGAAGAGATCATTGCGACATTTCTCGTTAGCCTTCGGATTCCATACTCCCTCATCTTGACCCAACTCTGGCTTTAATTGGACATTCTTTAACACGATAGGTTTGGGCCATGTCCATTCTGCGAAGATCTTAAAGCAATGATGGAGAACCACAGCAGGAGAGGCCTTTGGATACGCCATACAAGCATAAGAACATAAAAGAGCGCAATTTACACCTCCAAAATAACCCATGACATTCTTGTACAAGCCACGATTCTATTGGACATTTGATAAGAATAGCATTACTCGAGCCCAATAACGGAAGGCTTTCAACACCAGGAAGAAGGTCTATGTTACATGTATTCAGAAATGATACACTGCGATTCGGGACCATGTTTAAGATGGTATCTGTGACTCGCCGGCCATTGAGGGAACGAACAGTTTGATCATCACAGTTACGAAGATTGTTGTCATCCAGAATATCAAAATCCTATAGTGAAGAATAAACCATATAAATACTAGAGGCAATCGTGTTTGATATCGATTGATGGGGGCATACGACAAATCGAAATCAATTCCACCATAACGCATCGTAATAATCGGTACAAATCTAGATTTGAGAGCCACGTCAAAATGAAACGCGTCAGGAATCACAGTGACATCGGAGGCCTTTGGATCTGATTTCAAATAGGCTTCCATGATATCAAAGAATAAATCTCGAGAGACAAGGGCTGGACCAACAGCCATCCTAGACATAACCATGAGCCACCACATTGACGAATCGATATCAGCGCTTGGTTCGTTAATTCCCATTCGAAAAGACCCGAACGTGAATAGATTGGCCAGTTCCTTTGGAGTTTGGTTTGTATATGCGTTCTACTTTCAAAAACATCCATATTGCTCACTTGATTCTTCAAAATCTGTTTTACACTCTCTCTAACAAGATTTTGCATTGATTCAAGCAGTTCCTCACGATGTGTCACTTCATCCTGTGTTTCGTAGATACCTAGAGATCTACTCTTTAGAGAGCAACACAAAAGAACGATACCGAAGATATGCTTCCAATTCTTCCGATTTCCTCACTTCTGCAGGCGTAGGTGGATCGAAACTGACCGGTGCCAAATCACTCTCCAGAATGTCCATAGCTCCACCAACAGTTGAACGATTTCCTTGTATCCATTTCTTGGGATCCCCTTTTGTGGGAAGAATTGTGGAACACAGAGGTTTCCTTGTCTCGACCGTTCTCTTTTTATCTGGATTTCCTTAGTCAAGATGGACAAGAAACCACTTAGATACTATGAAGAGTACACATGAGGTTATGTCTTCTTAGACGTAGTAAACTATTTGTAGGGGGATTGTCCTTTAAAACAACTGACCGTACTGCGTTCTATTGGGATGCTTACTTTCTAGAGTCCCTGGAAAGGTACTTTTCTCATTTTGGGAAAATCAAACAAGCCAATGTTATGAAGTACACGGACCGACAAGTGTCACGCGGTTTTGGCTTTTGTATCTTTGAAAACCCTGAATCCGCTGAACTTGCCATGCAGACGACAGTTCATATTATTGATGGAAGGAAAGTAAGAGTGCATGTATGTAGCATTAATTTCAGGTGGATGTGCGTTGGGCACTACCCAAGGAAATGGCTCCTCCTCCACAGACTTCGAGTACTTGCTGATTAGATTTCTAATGGCCTAGATGAACAGCCTGCAAAGCCAGCAATTCGAAAGATCTTCGTAGGCGGTCTGAGTGTGGATACGAATGATTGTATGGTTTGGGAGATTCTCTGAGTCATAGATGATTTGCGATCCTATTTTTCTGCGTTTGGAGATATTGAAAATGCTAGTGTAATGTATCACCATGACAAGCATCATTCACGCGGATTTGGTTTTGTGCTGTTCAAATCAGCTTCCAGTATTAATGCGGTGATGCGGGGAGGACCTCATATCATCAATGGAAAGAAAGTAAGCGTATGGAGAGTGATTGATTCTAGGTGGATGTGAAGAAGGCATATCCAAAGGACGAAATGAATAATCAGGCTACCGAGATACTAGGAGAGCCCGAACCCGAAGAACCCTCTGTCAAGAATCGTCGGTCTCTTGTTTCTCTCTCTGACTTCTAGGTCATGTATCACGGAATCGTCAGTATCGACAGTCTCCTGTGGGTATATCTCCTTCATCTCCTCCTCAAGAAGATCACTTGCGTCCTCCTCGTGAGTCCCTACAACTGGAATTCTTCGATGAGCAAGACAATAACCCTCTTCCTGACTCCTATTCTCAAGTACTAGGACCGCTCAGTTCGCCTAGAATGGCCAAGGGATCCTACGGATTTGATTCGTACAGTCCCAACACTCTTCCTCATACTGCACGCAACCCAGAGAGTATGACTGATGTAGGAATCGATGGTGAATGACGAATCTAGTACTCACAACACTTCTTCACACAGGATGAGGCGAGTCCGTACGGAGGTGGTTACGAGGGCGACTGGTATCGTGATCAGCAAGGACTCCACACACCTGTCTCCTTCCTCGCATCTCCTCGCGAGTCTCTGTTGACGCACTCCCAGCACCAACCTTATCGCTCGCTCTCTGGAGATGGAGACGGGATGTTTGCTTCCAACGGAGGCCAGGCGTCGCTTCACGGCAATTTCTTCTCTAGTGCATTAGAGTCCCCAGTTCGAGACATATCGCTCTTCGACTCTGTCGGTTCAACAGGTTCTGGCTTTCCCTCACGACCGCTTTTTGCCTCTCATTCTCATGTTTCCTCCCGTTATTCGAACCTCCTCGCTACAGATCCGGGACTCGGAAGTGACTACGATTTCCTCTCTGGTAATGAATCATCTCGTTACAGTTTGATGGAACCTTCTCTTTTCAAGTCTTCTGGGGACATCGACTATGAACCTCCTCGTTCCGAGTTTCAGTGGCAAGACTTTGATGATAAGCCTGAGGATATTGATCTGTTAGTGTAGGAATAAGTATGGAGACTGAGTTGTAGAAGCGACTCTCTAAGTAACCGAACCTTTAGCAAGAATAGACGGTCAAAGAACCATCTTATTTTTACTTCCGGATCCAGTACCTTTGTGGAGATTGGTTAACTCTAGGGACTGCGGACGAAGATCAGGATGTTAGTGACAATTGACTCAGTATTTAGTGTAGTTGGTAGATCATTCGGCAGTTTTGATTGTTTGTTCACTCAATCCTTGATAAGCTGTTCATTAATTTCCCGCGGGATTGGTTTATGGGAAACAGGAATACAATAGTTCTTTGTTCATTCCTTGAAATGAGTGCTGCTAGTGATGCAATCAATTCTGCCGAAGGTGGAGCTCCTCGTATGGCTCCTTTAGAGAAGTATTTATCTTGTTCGTTCCCCTTGAGGTTTAGATACAAGCTGGTGTTCCTAGGAGATCCTGGTGTTGGTAAGACGTCCATTATCACTCGTTTTATGTACGATACCTTTGATTCTTCTTATCAAGTATTCATTCTGACTAGTGAGACTAATTTGATAGGCAACGATTGGTATCGATTTCCTCTCAAAAACAATGTATTTGGAGGACCGTACTATTCGTCTGCAGCTCTGGGATACAGCAGGTCAAGAGTTGGGTTCCTTTGGGTGTGTAATGGGCGTAGAAGATTCCGTAGTCTTATTCCCAGCTATATTCGGGATTCTAGTGTAGCTGTTATTGTATATGATCTTACAAGTGCGGAATGGAAATATTTCTTGATTCTGTAGATCGTTCTTCCTTTGAAAACACTAAGAAGTGGTTAGCCGATGTCCGTGCTGAGAGAGGTGAGGATGTGGTGATTATTCTGGTTGGAAATAAGACAGATCTTTCAGATTCGAGGTATTGGTGTTGGTGTAAACTAATCGATAGACAAGTTTCAACAGATGAGGGAGATGCTCTGGCAAAGGAACTGAATGTTCTCTTTATTGAGACATCAGCTAAGTGTGGTTATAACGTCAGTGCTCTCTTCAGAAAGGTAGCAACCATTCTTCCTGGCGAAGATAAGGCAAAGAAGGAAGGAGAGGAGGGAAATAAGTGTATACTATGAAATCGTAAATTGAAGCGTAGTTATTAAGATCAATGTGGAATCGAAGAATGCTGAGGCTGCTCAGGCCGCAGGATGCTCTTGTTAAGTGCAATCAGTTGTGTGTATTTTTGTTTGTTTCGTAAGTCGTGTTCGTGTTTGCATGGTTCGGACACTCACTCCATTTATTCATATGTACAATCCATTTTGTGACGTTAATGGTGATGTTCTGTCGAACATTATGCAGTTTTTAGAACCCATTCAAGTGTTAGTGTCTATTTGTAAGTTCAGAGTGAATTGTTCATCCTCAGGTTGTTTATCTAAGTATATTCGTGAATCGTGTCTACGCAATGATGGCTTGTGGAGACGGTACTGTCATCAAGTAGATGTCTTACTGTCCTTACCATCAGATTGGTTTTCAGGAAAAGCTATTCAAAGAGGTCTCGTGGCTAAGTAACTATAAATACTATTATATTCACATTCTTCTTCAGAATGCGTAGTGATCCTCCTTATCTCCCATTCTAGAGAAATCAATACCAGATATCAACGTAAGTGCTGTAGCTACAACGAGTATTCATTTCTTCTTCTGTGATAGGTAGATGCTTCAACCTACTTCTGATTAGTGGTGTTGGTGATGGACGAGAACGAATTCTTCATGTCGAAGATAGTGACGTGTATTCTATCAATATCCGCAGTCAATTCTGAACTTAATCTCATTCTCAATGTATCCTTGATCA
>JABLTK010045565.1_pt1 | contig 27361 bp, 27 predicted proteins | sample 7160131 | NCBI WGS metagenome assembly JABLTK01 (sample SAMN14651221, study PRJNA627086) | human gut metagenome | isolation source: feces | host: Homo sapiens
ACCATTCCATCATCATTTGTAATTGCTTTTGTAACTAAATCTCCTTTTTTATACCAAGTTTTAGTACCTGCAACATTTTTTATATCTTCTCTTGCATATAAAGAAATTTCTGCACCTTTTAGTCTGTTATTATAATTATCAGTTTTATATACAGTTATTTCTCCTGTTGGTGTAATATCAATTTTTTCAAAACTTTCTAATACGATTTTTTCTGTTTGTCCTTTATAAGATAAAGTAACATTGTGTTTAGTATTATCTATTAAATATCCTGTTGTTGCTTGTGTTTCTTCTACAATATATTTACCTAGTGGAAGATTTGTAATTTCTGCCAATCCATTACTATCTGTTGTAATATTAGCAACTACCTGTCCATTTGTATAATAAGTTTTAGTTTTGGCAACATTCTTTATATCTTCATTTGCAGTAACTTTAAACACAGTATCTTTAATTAAATCTCCCTGTTCACTTTTCTTAATTACTTGTATAGTACCTGTTGGTTCTTCATTAACAATAGCTTTACTTGCTGTTTGATTTACTTGCACTTCTACATTATAGGTTTGTGTATTTAATAAATATCCATTAGGAGCTGATTTTTCAGTAATTGTATATGTTCCTTTTCTTAATTTTTCTATTGTTATTTTTCCATTAGTAACTGTTACATCTTGATTAAAACCATTTGGTCCTGTTACATGGAATATAGCACCATCTATTAAATCTCCATTTGTATTTAATTTTTTTATTTCTAACTTACCAAATGTTTCAATATTTAATCCAACTGCTAATGTTATTGGGTCATTATATGCCATTGAATATAATTGATTTTGAACTCCACTTGCAAATTCAAAAAATACCATTGAATCATGGTCTTGTGTTCCATCTTTAATCATACCCCAAGACTTAAATTCTGCATCAGTAATAACATAGTTTTCTAAATTAGTATTTTCATCTACTGATATTGTCATTGAATTGCTACCACTAGAATGTTGTACCCTTATTCCATTTGTTGTTCTATCTAAACTTGGATAAGCTGATAAAACACCATTAGAATCATTTAAAGTTTTACTTTCTCCTGCTTGAATAGTTATTGTTGTTCCATCAAAACTTGGTCTTCTATCCATTTGTGCTATTTGGTTTTCAATATTGTTTTTAAAACTTACATATTCTGCTTGAATACCACTATCAATAAAAGTTGCATTACTTTGTCCTAATGTTTCCCATATTAATTGTTGTGTTAAAACATATTGTTTCTTTAATGCAGATGATGTTCCTCCATCTATAACATAATTTCCCTGTTGTTTATACCATCCTAAATAAGCTACTTTACAAGCTTTTCTTAATTTTGAATCAACTGGTGTATAATATTTTCCATTGTAAACTGTTCCTGTATCAAAATCTACACCATGTTCTGCACAGAAAACTGTTCTTTGTTCATTAGTTGAGTAATTTATTAATCTTCTTAATAAAACTCCATATTGAGTATTTGCATTATCAGTTGTTTTAATGAATGAAGCAAACTGTCCTCCTACCCATTTACCTGTTCCTGATGCTGCAAATATTGGTTGTGTTGTACTTAATAATGTTATCATCAGTAAGAAAAAAGCTATAATTCTTTTACTTTTTAACTTTTTCAACATTTAAAATTCCTCCTTTTCCATAAAAAAAAGAACAAGTTTTAATTAACCTGCTCTTATAAAAATATTTAATTATCTCTTATAGTAATTTAAAGTCCATTTACCACAATACTGACAACTCCATATTTCATATCCACAAGGACATTGTTTGTTATATTCTTCAAAAGTTATCTGTCCATTATGTATTTTATTGCTATAATCCAATATTAGATTATCATAATATGAAACTGCCTCATTATAACTATTAAACCACTTATTTGAATTACCAACTCCTACACCATGTTTACTATCAGAACACTTTGGTGTTTCTGGTTGTTTTATTTCAACTTTTGTTTCTTCCTTTGGTTTTTCTGGTATTTTTGTTTCAACTACTGGTGTTGATGGTTCTTTTTCTACTGTCTTTTTAGGTGTAGTAACAGGTGTTGTTCTAGGTTGTTCTACTGGTTTTGAACTTTCTACTTTTTTCTCTTGTGTTACTACTGGATCTTTCTTTGGTTCTTCTTGAATATTGGTATTTTTAACCTTTACAATATCCGCTTCTAGTTGTATTTCTTCAACTTTCTCTTGTTCTTCTACATTGTTTTCAACAGCAATCACTTCTGTATCTTCTTTTCCTTCGTCATCAGTATTATTTATTTCAGTTACAATCTCTTTTTCATTTTCCTTTTTACTTAAACTTAATTTCTTTGATTTTATAATCATCATATTCGCAAATAACACCACTATTAAGGCTATAATTATTAAAACTAATATCTTTTTACTTTTCATTACTACCATCTCCTTATAGCTTAATTATATGCTTTTTAAAGATAAAAACAAATGTATAAATTATTATATAAAATATATTAAATAATATTATAATAATTCTCTTTTAGTTTGTAATATAGTATGTATTTAAAAGGGATTGTAAGGGAAAACTTTGTAAGGTGTTCACACAAACAAGTATAACTAAATATATCTAATTTTGTTCACACACTATCTGGAATTTCTTTCTTGTTTTATTCGTTCTCGCCTAATATAATCTTGCACACATTGAATAATAAAATCTTCAACATTTCCAGATTCTTTTACTCTACTTGGAATATATTTTTCTATCTTTTCATTGTGTATCTTTATATATTCTTTTTGATTTGGCTTTTCCTGTTGCAGTATTTCTTCTATTTTTTCTTCTGTTAGGTTTCCTTCTTGTTCTAATTTCTTTAATCTTATTGCTTGACTTAAAGAAGGTGTTACCTCATCAAATTCAAATATATTTTCTACAACATATTGATTTTCTTCACTTAAATATGATAATTCTACTGCTGGTCTAAAAGCTATTCTTTTGTTATCAACTTGTTCTAATAACTCTGGTATTAAATAAGTAAGTCGAATATATCTCTGTATAGTTCTTGCACTTTCTCCAACTTCTTCTCCCATTCTTTCTGCACTTTTTAACTTGTCGCCCAATGGTCGCGAAGTTATATCTTCTTCTAAATCAACTCTTTTCCCCTGATGTTTCATAGCTTCAAGTTTCATTTTATATGCAAATGCTTTTTCACTAGGCAATATTTCTTCTCTTTGAATATTACTATCTACCATAAGAATTGTTGCCTCATCATCAGTTAATTCTTTAACAATACATTTTATTTTATCTATTCCTGCAAGTTCACACGCTCTTTTTCTTCTATGTCCAGAAATCATTTGATAATTTCCTTCTCCTCGTTTTCTTACTATAACAGGTAATAAAACTCCATGTTCTTTTACACTTTTAACCATTTCTTCCATTTTATCATCATCTATAACTCTAAAAGGGTGGTCTGGAAATTCTCCTATTTTATATAGTTCTATTTCCTTTACCTCATCAACAACTGGATTATCTCTTTGTTCTTGACTTGTGAATAAATCATCTAACTTTGGAAGTACCATCTTTTTGTCTTGTTCTTTCATTTTCTAATACCTCCTTTGCTAAATTATTGTATGCGTTTGCAACAGGACTGTTTTTATCAAATTCAAATATACTCTTTCCTGTTGATGTTGATTTTGCAGTATTTATTGCTTTTGGTATTTCAGTACCATATATTTTCACATATTGTCCATAATTGTCGATCAAAGTATCTCTTACATCTTTTGATAAATTTGTTCTTTTATCTACTAATGTAAGTAATACTCCTCCTATTTTTAAATTAGGATTTATTTGTTTCTGCACTCTCGTAACTGTCTTTAATAAATGTCCCATTCCTTTTGCAGCCAGATATTCTCCCTGTACTGGAATTATTATCTTATCACTACAAGCCAGAGCATTTATTGTTATCATTCCAAGAGATGGCATACAATCTATCAATACATAATCATAGTTATCTTTAATACCTCTTATAGAATTTTTAAGCGTGAACTCTCTGCTCATTGCATTAACTAATGAAAACTCTATTGCTGATAAATCTAAATTTGCAGGAATTAAATCTACTCCTTCTTTATGATGAAGAATAGCATTTTCTGCATTTATTTCATTATCACATATAGTATCAGACATTAATGTTCCAATAGTATTCTGCAATTCATCTTGATTATAGTAACCCATACAAGTAGTTAAATCTCCGTTGTGGATCTGCATCAATTAGTAATACTCTTTTTCCTTGTTTACTAAGTGCAACTCCTAAACTAAATGTAGTTGTTGTTTTTCCAACTCCACCTTTTTGATTTGCTATTGCAATTATCTGACACTTTCCCATTCTTGCTCCTTTCCTCAAAAAAAGAGCTAACTCCTAAAAGCTAACTCTTGTCTTGAATATTTATTCCTCTGTTATTTCTTTATCATCTTGTAAATGAGTAGAAACATATATAAACTCCTCATCATCTGCTAATTTACCAAATAAATTGTTAAGTCCTACAATAAAAGGTTTTATATCTTCTTGAACATTATAACTATATGAATAATTCAAATAGTATTCATTTAAATTATCATATAAAGGTACAATATTTACTAATCCTGGTCTTATCTTTTTTCTTAATATTACCCAATTAGGTATATCGTCTTTTATAATATTAACAATTTTATCTTCAGAAATTAACATTCTCATAATTCCATTCATTATATCTGAAAAGTCTTTTTCTTCATCACAAAATATTTTATTCATCATAGCACTCATTGACCTTACAAAATCTGATAAGTAATCATCTTTTATACAAGCAAAGCAATCAGTTTCTATTTCATCTAAATACCCTATTGCTGTTAAACACTCATAATAATTTGATGCCATAATATAATAAAATTGTTCAAATTCTTTCTTTAAGTTTCTTGAGTTCATCTTCTTTATATAAATACCTGTCTCCTTTCTTATAATCTCTTTAATCTTTTCTGTTTCTTTTTTAATTTTTTCATTATTTTTTGGTTTGTTGTTTTCATTTTTTTTCATTTTCTTTTTACTCCTTCCTTTTTGAAGGCAAAATAAAAAATCTAATATTTCTATTAGATTTCTTATATATGTTAGATATTATTTCAATAACTATAATATTTTATTTTTTCTTTAAATCTTTTGAATAATATATTAAATCAGTACAAGTTAATTCTCCATCTTTTATTTCTTCTTTATAATTATCTATAAAGAAGTTCTTAATTGTTTTCTCATATTTATCAAATCCCTGCTTAACATAGAAAGGAATATTATTCTCTGTTGTTCCTACCAACATTCTGTCATATTTTTGTTTATAATTACCACATAATGATTTTAAAAGTGTTTTTGCATAACCTTTATTTCTGTAATTTTCTTTTGTAACTATGTTCTTTAACTCTAATGTTTTTCTATCAATGTGCAAAATAACTGCAATAGAAATTAGCTCATCTTCTTTTTTTAATGCATATACATCAGAATCGTTCAAATACTTATGTATCATGTCTTTTGAAGGATCTGCCTCTAAAAGTAAGTCTATATAATCTTCTTTATTTTCTATTTTTTTAACCTGCATTCTAGGTTCTTTTGGTATCTCGTAACCATTGGTATTAGTGGTTTGTATAGGATTGCGGTTATAATATCTCATCTCCTCGGAAAATACACATCCACAATATTTTTGCATATATAGTCCAAGTTCTCTTGCTTTTGCTTGTCCTTGTCTGAAGCCTGATCTAAAGTCTATGTATAAAAAATTTATATCATATTTTTGTGCTAATTCTTCACAGATTTTTTTTAATTGGTCATGTTTTTGATATGGACTCACAAATAAGGTGGTTGTAAAAGTATCATAACCATTTTGTTTTGCATATTGTATTGTTTTTTCTAGTCTTACTTTGTAACAATAATTTGTACATCTATTTTCTAAGTCATCTATTACATTTTTACAAAATTCTTTTAGACCGTATTCTTCTTCAAATATAGCAGTAATTCCTATATTGTTGGCATAATCCTTTAAGCAATCTCTTCTTGCTTGATATTCTTTATATGGATGAATGTTTGGGTTATACCAATAAAGCGTTGGTTCTATATTTTGTTCTCTTAAATTATCTATGCAGTACACACTACATGGTGCACAGCATGTATGCATTAATAGTTTCATTTTTATTGCTCCTAAAAATTTATTCTTTCTTATATCTTATTATATATTTTTTCATTCATTTTCCTTTTTTATTATATATTTAGGTCTATTTTTTATTTCTAAATACATTTTCGAAATATATTCTGAAAGTATTCCTATTGATATTAATTGTATGCCCCCTATAAATAGTATTGTTGTAAATATTGAGGCATACCCTGGCACATCTCTACCAATAATCAAAGTTTGTAGAATGATTACTATAGTAGAAATTATAGCTATTATGGATATCAAGAAACCTACTAGAATTGATGCTTTTAGTGGCGCGGTTGTAAATGATGTTATTCCTTCTATTGCATAAGAAAATAGTTTAAAGAAATTCCATTTTGTTTTTCCTGATGTCCTATCGATATTATCTATAAGTATATATTTGGTCTTGAAACCAACCCATGTGAATATACCTTTCGAAAATCTATTATATTCTTTTAAAGATAATACAGCTTCTACAACTTCTCTTTTCATTATTCTAAAGTCTTGAACATTTTCCTCCATAGGAACAAAAATTTTTATTAATTTATAAAACATTTTTGAGAAAAAGCTTCTAATCGGAGGTTCTCCTTTTCTATTCTTTCTTTTGGTTGCTACCACATCAAAGTCGCCTTCTTCTATTTGTTTTAACATCTCTAGAATTGTAACTGGTGGATGTTGTAAATCAGCATCCATTAATACGACATAATCACCTATAGCACTATTTAAACCTGCATATATTGCTGCTTCTTTTCCAAAATTTCTTGAGAAACTAATCAACTTTATACGACCATCTTGATTTCTTAATTTTTTTATGATTTTCTCAGTGTTATCCTTGCTACCATCATTTATAAAAATTAATTCATATAAATATCTATGCTTTATTTTTTCTACAACTTTTTTTATTTCATTGTAAAAATTATCTATATTCTCTTCTTCATTGTAGCATGGTACTACTATTGATACAGTTTCCATTATGATTTTCCTCCTAAAATAAATTTATATTTTTTTACTTGTACTTTTTTTTTACTTATATTATAATATATTATATATTTTCGAAAGTAAAGGGGTTAGACTTAAAAATATGAATAAACAAAGAATTTTTAATGAAAAAATATTATATTGGTTTATATTCATATTGTATTCAATATTGAATTTATTTTTAATGTTAAGGCATGAACCATGGAGAGATGAAATACATGCTTGGTTAATGTCTAAAGAGTTATCTTTTTCTGAATTAATAGTAGCTAGTAGATTTGACGGTCATCCAATATTGTGGCACTTAATTTTAATGCCTTTTGCTAAAAGCGGTTTTCCAATAATAACTTTAAATATAATTTCATATATTATCATTCTAATTAGTGCGTGGTTATTATTATTTAAGGCAAAACTATCTTTATTCTTTAAAGTAATCGTGCTGTTCACTATACCTTTTACATATATTTACTCTGCTATTTCTAGAAATTATTGTTTAATTGTTTTGTTTCTAGTTTTGATTGCTTTATTATATGATAAAAGATATGAAAAACCTATATTGTATAGTATATTAATAGCATTATTAGTACATACTCATTCTCTTGTTTGGGGTATAGTTGCTGGATTAACTATTACTTTTCATTTTTACGAAATTCTATTGTTCTTTAAACATAAGAACAAAGCAAATATTAAAAAGGTGCTAATAGGTCTATCATTAATCGTTGTTAGTACTATATTAGTTGTGTTAGAATTATATGGAACTACTAATACTGATTATGGGGTATCTATAAGCTCATATATTCTTCGTTTTGTAGGGTTTCTTATAATTATTCTACTCTCTTTCTTAATATTTACCGTATTTAATAAATCATACTTTAAAGAATATTTGATACTCTTTTTTGGATTTTCTTTTCAAATATTAATATATACATGTGTTTATTCATCAGTTTTGTTTCAAAGATTTATGCTTATATTTGTATTAATTTTATTTTATTTGCTTCTATTATCGAAAACAGATATGGCAGAGCGAAAGCTTAATATACTTTGTATAATTTATCTATTATTTATGTGCGTATTTGCTTCTAAAAGTTTTTATAATACCATAACACATGATGTTAAGTATCCTTACTCTTCTGCACAGGAAATGGCGAACTATATAAATAAAAATTTACCTGCCAACACAACTATTTTAATAGATGCATCCATTATTGGTCAATCAATTATACCATATCTAGATACCGCTAATTTTTATGATATAGCATACGACTCATATGTTACTTGTGCGAATGTATCACATGATAGAGGAAAAATATTAAATGCTTTAAATAATTTAAATCAAACTTACTCAGGCAAGTATATAATCATATGTAACCATTTTGTATCACTAGATTCTAGTTATGCAGAGCTGATTTTTGAAACTAAACTTAGTATGGTTAATGAAATTTTCTCATTATATTACATATATTAGTATGATTTTAAAAATGTGCTTAAACTTTTTTATTCCTAAGCACATTTTTTTATTGGTTAATAACCAGTATCTAATTAATATAACATGTTATATACAGTGTATTTCCCATTGCAAGATATCCTTTATCTGTATCAACTTTACTTAAATATTTTGTTTTTTCTTCTTCTGTCATGCATCTTTTTTCTAATTTTTTATTTCCAAAATATTCTATTATCTCCTTGGAAGACCAACATGTTCTTAATGCACTCCAATTCATAACAGAATAATCAGTAAGTAGGTCGTGGTACACTCCCTTATATGAATTTTTGTAATCCAAGTAGATTGCTATATATGTTACTTCTACATTGTTTTCTGCTTCGTAGCATTCAATATAATTAGCTATATTTTTTGCTTCTTGGATATCCCTTATATCTATTTTCTTACTTATTTCTATATTATAAATATAGCTATAGGTATTCAAAATTCCATATATAACTAAACTAACCATAAAACATATTGATATAATTTTATTACTACTAAAAATATTTGTCTTTGTTACTAAAAACAAATAAACAACACCAATGCAAGCACCTACAGAGAATCGTATCCTTGTTGAAAATAACGCACTTGTCCCACTGAGAGTAGGTATTATGGCTGCTCCTAAACATATTACAACTATTATTATTATATTTAAGAAATTTATATAATTTTTTAATTTTTTTTCTTTACAGAGTAATGTCAGTAAGCTTATGAATGCTATTGTATAAAGATAATATCCATAGTGAAGAGTATTCATAAACATATTAATAACTTGCTTGAATCCTAATACAAAATTGTATATTATATTAAACTGTAGTCTATGTTGCTCTATTTGTAATATGTGGCAAGTCAGATTAATTTGTATCATATTTATTGATATGGCTACTATTATTGGACAACATGCCCACAACATATCTTTTAATATTTCTAAAAAATCCTTATTATTTAAAAGCTCAAATAATATTAAAAATGCAAAGAATGCAGACACTGTTCCCTGATAGCAGAATACACCTAAGCACGCAAATACTATAGATTTTATTATACCTTTTTCTAAACAACTTTTTGCTGCTAACATATAAAAATACACACTAAGTGCCATTATAATAGTTTCTGCAAAATATAGGTTTTCTAGATACATTGCATTGAAAATAGTATAATATGATGCTATGATTAAAATAAATATCTCAAGAAGGCTCCACTTTTCTTTTTCTTTTAAGCAAATATTTTTTAGTTTTATTATCATTATGGTTGAGATTATTAATCCTCCCATCAAAGATAATGTAAACAAACTTTCATAAGGAATTTTTAGTAAAAAGCCTATATAATATAACAATGCAGAGAATATTCTTCCTCCTGGCAAAAAGTTTTCTTTTAAATATTGTATATAACCTATATTAATAAGATTGTAGCTATCAGTTGTATAATGCTCTGTCAGGAAATTTTTAAAAATTACAACATTTATTAATAGGATTATACAAAAAACTATTGCATCTTTATATATTTTTTTATTAAATCTCTTCAATTTTTTCTCCTTTAATTTTTGTTGTTTTTTTCTTTTGTTTCATAATTTATTAAATTTATTTCATAGTCTTCTCTATGTTGTTTTACTATTGTATCTAGTATTACTCCACATTGTAATATTATTATTGCTAGTATCTCTAATCCAGTAGCAAGTATCGCTGATGGTATTTTATAAATATATCTATATTTTATAAATTCCATTATTACAGGTGCTCCAATAATAATTCCTAATAGAATTATTATAAAACCAATACACCAAAAGAATTTTCTTGGCTTAAAGTCTTTGTACATTTTTATTATAGTTTTTATAACTTTCACTCCATCATTTACTGTGTTTAATTTAGAGACACTCCCCTCTGGTCTATCTCTATATTCTATTGGTATTTCTTTTACTATAAATTTTTTATCTAGAGCATGTAGTGTCATTTCTGTTTCAATTTCAAATTTTGAGCTAAGAACTGGAATATTTTTTACAAACATTTTATTAAAAGCTCTATATCCACTCATTATATCATTCAAATTTGACTTGAATACTGTATTAATAGCTTTTTTCACTAAATTGTTTCCAAAATTATGAAACTTTCTTTTATTCTCTTTCTTATATGTACCATTAGATAATCTATCGCCTACAACCATATCTGCGGTGTTATTTCTGATAGGCTCTATTAGCTTATGTACAAATTCCGCAGGATATGTATCATCTGCATCAACCATAATATATATATCTGCATCTATTTCTCTAAACATTCTTCTTACTACATTGCCTTTCCCCTGATTATACTCATTTCTTACTATTACGCCACATTTACTTGCTATTTCATAAGTTTTATCCTTAGAATTATTATTGTAAACATATATATCCGCTTCTGGCAACTCTCTTTTAAAATCTTCAATTACCTTTTTTATTGTTAATTCTTCATTGTAGCATGGTATTAAAACAGCTATTTTTTCATTGTTCATATTTTATTCCTCTCTTATCTATTTTGAATGGTTATTGCTATTTTTTTAATGTTAGTATTTTTATATAATTATTTACTTTTTTTATGTTTTTTATTTCTTCTAATTTTTCTTTTTATATGCCCAGAATTTATTTAGTATAAAATTAACTGGTATAGTTACAACTAAATTCATTAATGTTGCAATATAGTGAGGTATTCCTAATAATTGTTCCTCTAGATATAACAATATTGCTGTTAGAAACACTCCTGTAACTGAATATGAAGCATATACTTTGAGTAATGTCTTCCAAAAATTTCTATTCTCTTTTTCTTCTGTAAATACAAATTTTCCATTTAGCATAAATGAAATAAATACTGTTATTACAAAAGCTATTATATTACTTATTTGTTCATGCAAATGTAATAAGTAATATGAAGTATTTGTAATCACATAGGATAATACTGTATTTATTGCTCCAACTGTTCCAAATTTCATGAATTGAAGTATTGATTCTTTAATCTCTTCTTTGTTTTTCATTATTCTCACCTTTTACTATTTTATTTATTGTTGTAACCCTAAATGTTCATATGCTTTTGGCAATACTACTCTTCCTCTTGGGGTTCTTCCTATAAATCCTTTTTGCATTAAATATGGTTCGTATACATCTTCTATTGTTTCTACTTCTTCTCCTATTGTTGAGGCTAATGTTTCTATGCCTACTGGTCCTCCTGCATAGTTTTTTATAATAGATTCTAGTATTTTTCTGTCTATATTATCTAATCCCATATTATCTATTTCTAGTTTTTGTAGAGAAATATCTGCTATTTTTTTTGTAATATTTCCATCTCCTAAAACAGAAGCATAATCTCTTACTCTTTTTAGTAATCTGTTTGCAATTCTTGGAGTTCCACGTGAGCGTTTAGCAATTTCCATACTACCTTCTTCATCAATTTTTATTTCTAAAATTTCTGCTGATCTTTTTACTATTGTCTTTAAATCATTGTCTGTGTATAATTCTAATCTATTTACTATTCCGAATCTATCTCTAAGAGGTGTTGTGATTGAGCCTGCTCTAGTCGTTGCACCTACTAGTGTAAATTTAGGTAAATCTAGTCTTATTGATCTTGCACTTGGTCCTTTTCCTATAATTATGTCTAAATTATAATCTTCAAGTGCTGGGTACAAAATTTCTTCTACACTTCGATTTAATCTATGTATTTCATCAATAAATAAAACATCATTTGGTGCTAAATTTGTAAGAAGAGCAGCTAAATCTCCTGGCTTTTCTATTGCTGGTCCTGAAGTTATTCTTATATTTGAATTCATCTCTGTTGCAATAATATTTGCTAATGTTGTTTTTCCAAGACCTGGTGGTCCATATAGTAATACGTGATCTAAAGGTTCTCCTCTTTTCTTAGCTGCTTCTATATATATTTTCATATTTTCTTTTACTTTGGTTTGCCCAATATATTCATTTAATGTTTTAGGTCTTAAAGAACATTCTGATGTTTCTTCATCATTGTTTTGTAAGTTTGGAACTAATAAATTATCGTTCTCCATCTAAGATTTTCCTTTCCTCTAGTCTTTTACAACGCTTATCCTAATTTCTGATACATTTTTATACTCATATTTTATATTGAATTTGATTGTTTCACTTGCAGCAAGTATTTCTTCTCTTCTATATTCAGCTCCAAGAAATTTGCCTTGTTCGTTATAAAAATCAAATTTAATACATAAATTTTTAATCAATTTATCTGTATCATTTGTTATATTTCCATTTATATATCCTTTGTTTTTAGCTACTTTGCTTTCAGTAACTTCAATTTTTGGGCTTTTAACTAAAATATCGTAATTTTTCATATCTTTATAATAAGTTTTTGTTAAGAAATACACAAATATTTGAACTACCAAATATATAATTAGTAATAACAATGTGTATTTAAAGATTTTTTTCATACTACATTCCTCATTTCTTTTATTATTTGTTCCAATTATACTATAACTTGCATAAATTGTAAATGCTATCTTTACCTTAATTTTAAATATTTCATTGCTTCATATATGTTCTTAACTCCTATTATAGTTGCTGTATATTTTCCTTTTAATTGTTTCTTATTACTTTCAGGTATTATGCATGTTTTGAATCCCAACTTCTCTGCTTCTTTTATTCTTTTCTCTATCATATTTACACTTCTTACTTCACCTGTTAATCCTACTTCTCCTATTGCTATTGTTTCTAAAGGTATACTAATATTTTTATAACTTGAAGCTGAGGCTAGTATTATTCCTAAGTCTAATGCTGGTTCATTTATTTTTATTCCTCCAACAATATTTAGATATACGTCTTGATTTCCAAATGGCATTCCTACTATTTTTTCTAGTACTGCTATTAATAAGGTTAGTCTATTGTAATCTATTCCATTTGCTGTTCTTCTTGGAAATCCGAATATAGTTTGAGAAGTTAAGGCTTGTAGCTCTACTAGAATTGGTCTTGTTCCCTCTATGCTTGCTACCACTATTGAGCCTGGCGGATTTTCTTCTCTTTCTCCTAATAATACTGATGATGGATTTTGTATCTCGGTCATTCCCTTGTCCTGCATTTCAAACATTCCTATTTCATTTGTTGAGCCAAACCTATTTTTTACACCTCTTAGTATTCTATATGAAAAGTATCTCTCTCCTTCTAAGTATAATACTGTATCTACCATATGTTCTAAAACTCTGGGTCCTGCTATATTTCCGGTCTTTTGTAACATGTCCTATTATTATTGTGGTTATTTTTTGTTCTTTGCATGTTCTCATTATTTTTGATGTTATTTCTCTTACTTGACTTACACTTCCTGGACTTGAGCTTATTTCATCTGAGTACATTGTTTGGATTGAATCTATTATAACTAGTTTTGGTTTTACTTTTATGATTGCATCTTCTATAAGCTCTATGTCTGTTTCTCCTAAAAATAATATATTGTCATTACTGATTCCTAATCTGTCTGCTCTTATTTTTATTTGTTCTGCTGATTCTTCTCCTGAAATATATAGAACTTTTCCTTCACCTTCAACCTTATTACATATTTGCAAAATTAATGTGGACTTTCCTATTCCTGGTTCACCACCTAGTAGTGTCAGTGAGCCTTTTACTAGTCCTCCCCCTAGAACTCTGTCTAGTTCTTCAAAGCCTGTTGAGGTTCTTTTTATGTCTTGCTTTTGTATTTTGTTTAAGATTGTTGGTTCAGCTTTTTCTTTTGTTGTTGATTTTCCTACTACTTTATTTTGAGTCTTTTCTTCATAGCAAGTATTCCATTCATTGCAGGCTGGACATTTTCCAAACCATTTTGGTGATTCATTTCCACAATTACTACATACAAATATTGTTGATTGTTTTGGCATTAATTTCTCCTTTTTTTAAAAAATCGAACCCTCCGAAGCACTTTGTAGGTGTCTTTGGCAAGTGTTCGATTTAGTGGGCTTTAATTTTATCTATTAAATATTTTTTGAAATTCCTCTGCTGTTATTGTTTCTTTTTCTAGTAACTTTTGAGCTACAGCGTGTAGTTTGTCCATATGTTCTAAAATTAGCTCTTGTGCTTTTTTGTATGCTGTATCTATTAGTTCTTTTACCTCTACTCCTATTATATCTTCTATGTTGTTTCCAAATGCTTGCAATTCATATTGTTCTTTTGATTCTAGGTTTATTGGTCCTACTCTGTCGCTCATTCCATATTTTCTTACCATATCTTTTGCAAGTTCAGTTGCTACTTCTATATCATTACTTGCTCCTGTTGAGATATCGTTCAGTGCTATTTGTTCTGCGGCTCTACCTCCAAGCAGTGCTACGAGTTTTTCTTCCATTTCTGTTTTTGAAATGTAGTATTTGTCTTCGTTTGTTTTATACATTGTGTATCCTCCTGCTAGTCCTCTTGGTATTATTGATACTTCTTTTACGTCTTGTTGTGTTTCTAAATATTTACTTACTATTGCATGTCCTGCTTCGTGATATGCTGTTAGTTTCTTATCTTTTTCTGATATTACTCTGCTATTTTTTTGTAGTCCAACTGTTACCTTTTTTACAGCTTCTTCTAAGTCATCCATTACTATTTTTTCGTGTTGTCTTGTAGTTGCAATTATTGCTGCTTCATTTAATACATTTGCAAGTTCTGCTCCTGTAAAGCCTGCTGTATCTGTTGCAATATCTTTTAAATTTATGTCTTCTCCTAAAGGCTTATTTGCAGAATGAATTTTTAGTATTTCTTCTCTTCCTTTTGCATCTGGTACTGCTATTGTTATCTGTCTATCAAATCTTCCTGGTCTTAATAATGCTTTGTCTAGCATTTCTGGTCTGTTTGTTGCAGCTAACACTATAACTGTTTGATCACTATCAAATCCATCCATTTCTACCAATAATTGATTTAAGGTTTGATTGTTTTCAGATTCTGCCCCACTTCCACCAGTTCTTCTTGCTCCTATTGCATCTATCTCATCTATAAATACTATACATGGAGATACTTTTTTTGCTTTTTCAAATAATTTTCTAACCCTTGATGCACCTAGTCCTGCAAACATTTCTATGAATTCCGAACCACTCATTGATATAAATGGTACTTTTGCTTCTCCTGCAATTGCTTTTGCAATCAAAGTTTTACCTGTTCCTGGTTTTCCATAGAGTAAAATACCTCTTGGAATTTTTGCTCCCATTTCTTGAAATTTTTTAGGTTCTTTTAGGAAATTAACTATTTCTAGTAATTCATTTTTTTCTTCATCTAAACCTGCAACATCTTTAAAAGTTATATTCGTTTTTTCACTCTCTGCATCATATAGCTTTCCTTTATCTCCTAACCCTTGCATTTTGAAAAGTACAACAAATAAAGCTACTATCATTATTGTTGGTAATAAGCTTAATAATGTATCAGATATTCTAAGTATTATGCTAGTTTTCTTTTGTTTTAAATCTATTAGATTTCCTTCTTGTACTTTTTCCTGTACTAGTTCTATAAATGCTTGTGTACTAGGTACAATTGCATTTTTTTCTTCTTCCTCATTTTTTAGTTTTACTTTTATTGCTGTACTACCTACTGTCATTTCTATTTTTTCTACTGCATTTTCATTAATCTTAGTTATTAACTCTGTGTATGAAATTTCTTTGCTATTTTCTTTATTATTATTTCTGTTTATTAATGAAAATCCTATTATTACTGCTATGACTATTATAATTATAGAAAATATAGTATAGTATATTTTATCTTTATTATTATTTTTGTCTTTCATTATTTGTACTCCCTTCTGATTTCTTTAGATATATATATTGGATTTACTTCTAAAGTAGCAATATCTCCTGTTTTTATATTCGTGTCCGTTATATCTGCTATTGTATGATACATACCGTATTGTACCTATTATATTATATCTTTTATTATTTATTTCCACTGTTAATTTACGTTTTTTAAAAATACTTTTTATCTCTCTAAATGCTCTTCTTAGTTTATCTATTAATCTAAACATGTCCGTATTTTGAATTATATGATATCCTTCAAAATATCCTATTGGAATTACTGCAATCTTAGTTTCTTTCTTGGTTTTGTAACTATTTAAATAACTTATGTTAAATTTAGGTGGAACTACTTTCACTTCTGCTATACTTATTTCCAGTTCTCCTATTTTTTTTAACCCTATGTTGTTTTCAGAGCATACTCTCCCAGTAAATACTGAGCCTAATCTTGCTGAGTTTAAATGCATTTCTGGATAATTTAGAATTGCTGGTGAACTGCAGATATGTTTTAAATTGATTTTAATATCATTTTTTTCAAGCATTGCAAGTATCTTCTCAAATCTTTTGAATTGTTTTAATGTGTGTTCATTATTTTTGCAATATGAATCAGAGAAGTGTGAAAATATTCCTTCTATTTTTATATTTTTATCTAAAGCTTTTATAGCTTGTAGTATTTCTTCATGATTTTTATATACAAATCCATATCTTCCAAAACCAGTATCTATTTTTATATGTGTTCTTATATTATATCCTTTTGTAGCAAGTTCATTTACGAGTTTAACATTTTCTTTTGAATCTATTGTTATTATTATGTTGTTTTTTATTACTTCTTCAAGGTCTTTCTTATCATATATTGGAGAAAGCATTAGTATATTTTTACACATTTTCTCTTTGCTGAGCATCAATGCCTCTTCTATTGCTGCTACTGCTAAATACTCAATACCATTTTCCACTAATATTTGAGAATACTGTTTAAGTCCTAGTCCATAGCCATTACCTTTAACAACAGCTATTATTTTGTAATCATCATTTTGTGAAATTTCTCTTACATATGTTTTTACTCTTTTTATGTTATGTTCCAAGTCATTCCTATTTATGATTAATTGCTTCAATTTCTTTTCCTCTTTCTTTCAATCTATTTTTAATCCCTGCAAATCTTTTGTATAGTTTTTCTGTTATTTTATATATCTTATATGTTAATGGTCTATAATTTATATATAACTCTCCTATAAATTCTGTAAATTCTGCATTGAAGCCTTTTTTAAATCTATATAATCCATATTGTGGATGTTTTTCATCAACTATTCCCACAACACCTCTGAAATCATACATATCTTTTTTATTTTCTATCGCATATTTTATCATTTCCCATTGTAATAAATAATTTGGCATCAAGTTTCTATGTTCATTACTACTTGCTCCATATAAATACCAAATTTTATTTCCATAAATTATATCTATAATTCCTGATATTGGCTTATCTTCGTAATATGCCATCATTAATTTCATATGATTTGGTTCTAATATATCATACATTTTTTCGAAATACTCTAATGGTCTTATCATAAAGTCATCTCTTTTTCCTGTTATTTCCATTATTTTGTGAAAGTCTTTCAAATCTTCTTTCTTTCCTTCTTTTATTACAACACCTTTTTTGGTGGCTAATCTTATGTTATATCTAGTTTTTTGATGGAAATCCGAAAAAATTTCTTCTTCAGTTTTGTCTTTTATATTTAGCCTAAATACATATCTTGGTTGTATTCCATCTCCGAAATCTTTTCCATCATCTTTTATTCTAAAACCTAATTTTTCAACTATTTTTCTGAATTCTTTATCATCACTTTTTATATCTGGTTCCCATTTTAATGTAAAGGCTTTGTATTTTGTTGCGAGCTCTTTCAATCCTTCTGTTAAATCTTTCAATATTTCTTCGTTATGTGTGTCACAAATAGGTCCTCTTGAAATATACATAAAATGGCCGAAAAATTGGTATTTTCCTAATAAGTACGCTTATAGCTCCTACAATTTTGCCATCTTTATCTTTTGATAATATAATCTCATTCTTCCAAGCTTGTTTTACTCTTCCCCATTCTAAAGATTGTTGAAAATTACATCTTTCATTACTTTCTAAAAACTCTGTATATGCTTTTTTATCATTTTCAGTTAAAATTTGCATTAGTTTGTCCTTTCTTCGAAGCATGGACGAGCAATGCTCACCCCTACACCAATTTTTTTATTATTAATTGTTAATTACAGCGAAAGCTGTACATTGCGTCCAGTTGGTATGTATTGCCTATATTTAACATGCCCCATATCTAACATTTTTTTAGATGCTTTTATACTTTCTGTATCTGCATATTTGTCGGATTTATATATTACTTCTTTTATTCCTGATTGTATTATCGCCTTTGCACATTCATTGCAAGGAAAAAGTGCTACATAAATTTTGCTGTTTTTTAAGGTTGTTCCTGTATAATTTAGTATGGCATTTAATTCTCCATGGCATACATAAGGATATTTCGTTTCTGCATATTCTCCTTCTCTTTCCCACGATATTGCATCATCTGAACATCCTATAGGGAATCCATTATATCCAATTGATAATATTTTATTATCTTCACTTACAATGCATGCACCAACCTGGGAATTTGGATCTTTGCTTCTTTCTCCAGAAAGAAGTGCAACCCCCATAAAATATTCATCCCAGCCTATATAATCTTTTCTTTTTGGCATATTTCCCTCCAATTACTTATTATTTATATTTTTTCAACTGTTACTCCATCTTTGCTATCTTTTACTGTATATCCCAATTCTTTTATTTTGTCTCTTAATTTATCTGATAGTACCCAGTTTTTTTCTTGTCTTGCTGTTTTTCTTTGTTCTATTAGTTTTAATACATCTTCAGGTATTTTTTCTTGTTTTGTTTCTACTGGTTCTTCTATTTTTATACCTAGTACTTTATCAAAGTCTAATAATAGGTCTGCTAGTTTTTTTGATTTTACTGGATTTTTTACAATATCCCAAACCACACTCATTGCTACTGGCATATTTAAGTCGTCGTTTATTGCTTCTAAAAATTTGTTTTTGTATTCTTGTACAATGCTGTCTTCTATTTTTTCTGTTCCTAACTTATGTCTCTCATATCCTTCTTTTAGTTTAATTAGTGAATTTTGAGCATTTGTTAATCCTTCCCATGTGAAGTTTAACTTGTTTCTATAATGTGATGTGAAACATAGCATTTTGTAGCTAAGTGCATCATATCCTTTATCTATTAAATTTTGTACTAAATAAGTGTTTCCTAAGCTTTTAGACATTTTTCCGCCATCTATAAGCAAGAAATCACAATGCATCCAGAATTTTGCTGGTATTTTCCCTGTGCAGCCTTTACTTTGTGCTATTTCATTTTCATGATGTGTTGGTACTAAGTCTATACCGCCTGTATGAATATCAAATACCTCTCCTAAGTATTTGTTGCTCATTGCTGAACATTCTATATGCCACCCTGGATAAGACAATCCCCATGGACTTTCCCATTTCATTATATGGTTCTCTGGTGCTTTTATCCAAAGTGCAAAATCGTATGGATTTCTTTTTTCTTCATCTATTTCAACTCTTGCACCCGCTTTTTGATTACGTAAGTCTATTCCAGATAAAATTCCATATTTGTCTAATTTTGAAACGTCAAAATATATTGCGGTTGAAGTTTCATATGCATATCCATTATCTAATAATTTTTGAACATAGTTCATCATTTCTTGAATATGCTCTGTCGCTTTGCATATTATTTCTGGTCTATCTATATTTAATCTGTCAAAGTCTTTTAAAAATTCTGCTGTGTAATATTTTGCAATCTCTAATGGTTCTTTTTTTTCTTCTCTTGCTGCTTTTAACATTTTGTCTTCTCCTTCATCTCCATCAGATACTAAATGTCCAACATCTGTTATATTCATTACATGTTTTAGTTTATATCCATTATATTTTAATACTCTTCTTAATGTATCCATAAATATGAAGGATTTCATATTTCCAATACTTGCATCTTTATATACTGTGGGTCCACAAGTATATATTCTAACAGTATTTCCTTCTAATGGTTTAAACTCATCTTTTGTTTTGGTTAGTGTATTATAGAATCTTATACTCAAAAATTTTCCTCCTCTACAATAAGTGATTATTATTGTTGCATAAAACTACTAAATTGGCAGATTAAAAATCTGCCTAATTTATGGTGTAATATCTTCAATAATTATTCTTCTAGCTGTATTGTTATTATTGTTTGTTGTATTGCTGTTTATTTCATTATTTACTGGATTACCTGGATTGCCTGGATTATCCGGTTTATCCGGTTTGTCTGGTTTGTCTGGTTTATCCGGATTGTCCGGATTCTCTGGGTTTTCTGGTTCATCTGGTTTGTCTGGTTTGTCTGGCTCTTCTGGAGCAACTGGTTCTTCTATTGGCTTTGTGTGTATATTACAGTGCTCAGATATTAACATATATTCTGCATCTTTTGCTCTATGCCAATCGCCTGTTTCGGTTTCTGGTCTTGTTATAAATACTTTTGTTTGTCTATTTGTACAATATTCTCCTGCTAACAAACCTGTATCTAAGCATATATCTGCTTCAACATGGCAAGTACATTCCTCTGTTGGCACTGTTCCTTTTATAAAGTACTCCGTATATACCTGATTTCCTCTTGGATCATTTTTACAAACTTCTGTTGCTAGTTTTCCTGAACACTTACATATTGTAGCCGTTGTTACATTGTTTGGTCTTGTATCTGAAAATCTCGCTTTAGGCAATCCAGTATGTATTTGTTCCATTACTCCATCCCAAATTTTACCTGCATTATTTATACTTACAGATCTTACTTGTTCTTTTTTTATATTATTGTCATATCCATACCATGTTGCTGCTGTGTAGTATGGTGTGAATCCGCAAAACCATCTATCAGTATCATTGCTAGATGTTCCCGTTTTTACTCCTACACTTATTCCTGAAATTCCAGCATATCCACCTGCTCCAGATCTTACAACTTCTGTTAGTATCTCTTTTACTATATATGCTGTAGCTGTTGACATTACTGTTCTTGATTCTTGTTCTGCTTGTAAAACAATATTTCCTTCTGAATCTACGACTTTTGTATAAAATGTTGGTTCTATATATACACCATCATTTGCTATTGATGCATATGCAGCAGCCATTTGTAGAGGGCTTGCTTCTATACTTCCCAATGCCATTGTAATATTTATTTGTTCTTCAGAAGCAGGATAAATTCCTACACTTTTCAAAAATTCTGCTGATCTGTCTGTTCCAACGTCTGAAATTGCTTTTAGCATAGGTATATTTTGTGATGTTGCTATTGCATATCTTACAGTTGTTAATCCTTTATATCCATGACCATAATTTTTAAAGTTTGCATATTTTCCACTTGTATATCTAATGTCATCGTATACTGATCCCGCTGTAATTATTCCACTATCTATACCTGGGCATAATACTGCTAAAGGTTTTACAGATGATCCTGGTTGTCTGTAACTTTGTGTTGCTCTATTTAGTCCAAAGGCTGTTGTTTTTTCTCCAATTCCTCCAACTGTGGCTAAAACATATCCTGTTTTGTGATCTATAAGTACCATTGCTGTTTGTATAGTTACTGGGTTTCCTGCCTCATCAAATTCATATTTAGAATATTCAATATATTTATCTCGTTTTACTTCCTCCTCCATAATTTTTTGTATGTCTGTTCGTTGAGTTGTATATATTGTAAGTCCTCCACTTTTTACATAATAATCTAAATATTCCTTTGTCCAATCTGGATGTTTCTCTTTAAGTTCTTTTTTTACTTGATTTATTGCAGCATCTGTGTGATATGAGAATATCGTTTGTATTATAGTTCCTTTATTAAATGCCAATCCATTTTCTATTTCTGCTATTGCTGTTTTGTATTCTTCCTCAGTTATTGCTGCTTTATGTTCTGGATTTTCTTTACTTAATTCATGCATTTTATCTAATACTATTTTTGTTCTTCTTTTTACTTTATCTTTATCTGATTGTTCAGTTGAAAATGGATTATAATTATTAGGTGAGTTATTTATTCCAGCTAAAAATGCACTTTCTGCTAGTGTTAAATCTTTTGCACTTTTGCTAAAATAATAGTTTGATGCGACTTCTACTCCAAAGCTTCTTCCACCTAAAAATATTAAATTTAGATACATCTCTAATATTTGTGATTTTGATAGTTGTTGTTCTAAGTAATGTGCTCTTGCAATTTCCTTTACTTTTCTTTGCCATGTTCTCTCATTTTCTTCAGTTAGAACTTTAAGAAATTGTTGGGTTATTGTGCTTCCACCATAATTAGCTGAGCCTATTCCTATCTTGCTTAATACATATTTTACTGTTGCTGCTCCAGTTCTTTTTATATCAACACCTTTATGTTCATAAAATCTCTCATCTTCTATTGCAACAAAAGCTTTAGGCAGATATTGTGACATCTCTGAGATAGACACATATTCCCTGTTTTCATCTCCACTTAAGACTGCTATAGTATTCCCTTCCATATCTTTAACAACTGAGTTTTCATATTTAATTACAACATCTTCTATGTTTATTTTTGCTTCCTTAAAAATACCATAAATTTTTCCTATAGCTATTCCTGCTAGTACTATTAATATAAATAATATTACTAATATAGCTATTTTTATATTTTTCCATACCCTTTTATGTTTTTTAGTTTTTATTTTATACTTTTTTGTTTTTTCATTCTCATTACTATTTTCTGGTATTATTTTAGGTTGTTTTTTAGGTTGTTTTTTTCTATTTTCCATATTTAAAATTATCCTTTCCAAAATAATAATTTTAGTACTTCATAATTATATTACATTTATTGATAAAATTCAAGAAAATCTTCTAAAATATCCGTTTCATTGTTTACCAATTTTGCACCTTGTTTTATTAGCTCATTTGTGCCGTATTGAAGTTCCACTATATATGTTTCCTGGTATAGCATATATAGTTTTGCCTTGTTCTAATGCAAAATCAACTGTTATAAGTGTTCCGCTTTGTTTAGCTGCTTCTACTACAAGCACTCCATCTGATAATCCACTTATTATTCTATTTCTAGCTGGGAAATTTAACTTCTCTGGTTTTGTTCCCACAACATATTCTGATATGACTGCACCACCTGCTTTTATTATGTCTTTATATAAGCCGTATATTTTCTTTTGGATATACAACGTCTAGTCCATTTCCCATTACAGCAATCGTATTTTTTTTGTTTTCAACTGCACCTTTGTGTGCATATGTATCTATTCCTTTTGCTAATCCAGATATTATATTTATATTTTGTTTTGATAAATTGTATGCTAATTGTTTTGCTACCTTTTTACCATATTCACTACATTCTCTACTTCCTATAATTGCTAATGATTTACCATTTAATATATCTATATTTCCTTTTACATATAATACTACTGGAGGATCATATATGTTACGTAGTTTTTGTGGATATTCTTTATCTTGTATTGTTATCATCTTTATGTTATGTTTTTGCATATATTCTATATATTTTTCTAAATTATTCCTGTGTTTTTTATCTAATATTATTTGTACATATTTGTCAGATAATATTTTTATTAGTTCATTTTCTCTTAAATTCCATATTGCTTCAGGTGTTTTGTATTTTTCAAGTAATCTGTTTTGTTCCCTTGCTCCTATTATATTAATTATAGAAAGCCAAATCCAGTATTTATTCATCTTTTTTCTTCCTTTCAGATTTTTATTCAGGGTAAATAATGCTTACCCTGCTGTTTAGATTTTAGCTCTCCTCATATTTTTATCTTTTTAGCAAAATTTGCCGTTTTTTGCCGTTTTTACAATGTTTTCCATTAACATAGCAATTGTCATTGGTCCTATCCCTCCTGGAACTGGAGTTATATAACTTGCTACTTTTTCTACTTCTTCAAAATCCACGTCACCACAAACTTTTCCTTCTTTGTTTCTGTTTATTCCTACATCTATAATAATACTTTCTGGTTTAACCATATCTTTTGTTACAAACTTTGGTTTTCCTATTGCTACTACTAAAATATCCGCTGTTTTAGTTATTTCTTTCAAATTTTGCGTTTTTGAATGGCAAATTGTTACTGTTGCATTTTTGTTTAGTAAGCAATGTAGCATAGGTTTGCCAACGATATTACTTCTGCCTATTACAACTGCATTTTTACCCTCTATTGGTATATTATATTCTTCTAGTAGTTTTATTACTCCAAAAGGTGTACAAGATATCAGTGTTTCTTGTCCTAATACTAGTTTTCCTACATTTATCGGGTTGAAACCATCAACATCTTTTTCAGGAAGTATTGTTTTGAATGCTTCATTTATGTCTAAGTGCTTGGGAATGGGGCTTTGTAGTAAAATTCCATGTATATCTCTTCTTTTGTTTAGTTCTTCTATTAAGTTTAATAATTGTTCTTGAGATATATCTTCTTTTAATAAAAATTCCTCATATTTTACGCCTAATTCTTCACACGCTTTGCTTTTATTTTTAACATATATTTTAGAAGCAGGATCTTCACCGACCATAATTACTGCAAGCTTTGGGAATATATTTTTTGCTTTTAACTTTTCTATATTTTTTTTCAATTTTTCTCTTATTCTTCTTGCTGTTTCTTTACCATCTAAAATAACTGCCATAAGATACCTCCTACATTTTTATGTCATTATATCATTAATTTTTAAAAAAGTGAATACAATTAATATATTTTATCTTTACATTTGGTTTGTTGTATAGTATAATTAGTTTACTAAATTATTAAGGAGGCAATAATTATGAAAACTACACCTGGGAAGTCGTTAGATCGGTTAAATGAACTCAATAAAAAATGTATGGACTGTCAGTCTCATAAAAAACGGAATTTTGAAGAAATTCAAGCATATGATTGTATGACTTGTCCAATAGGGATGGAAATCCATTCCTATGATAATCCCTCTTGGGATGTTATAGACTGGTCTAGTGGGCAGTTTTCAAAATATTATGAAAATTAGGATTGCCTGAAAGCCCTAGATATTACTAATCTAGGGTTTTAATTATTTTATTAAGGTGATAAAGAATGTTTAAGTTAGTATCTGATTATATTCCAACTGGTGATCAACCACAAGCAATAGAAAAATTAAGTAAAGGAGTTTTAGAAAATAAAAAGTTTCAGACTCTTTTAGGTGTTACAGGCTCTGGAAAAACCTTTACTATGGCTAACATTATAGAAAAAGTTCAAAAACCAACTCTTGTTTTGGCTCATAATAAAACACTTGCTGGTCAGTTATATTCAGAATTTAAAGAATTTTTTCCAGAAAATTCAGTTGAGTATTTTGTTTCGTACTATGACTACTATCAGCCTGAAAGTTATATTCCTCAGTCTGACACGTATATAGAAAAGGATGCTTCTATTAATGATGAAATAGATAAATTAAGGCACTCTGCTACCTTATCTTTATTTGAAAAGAAGGATGTTATTATTATTGCTTCTGTTTCTTGTATTTATGGTTTAGGAGACCCTGATGATTATCAAGAATTAATGTTATCCTTGAGACCTGGTATGGCAAAATCCAGAAATGATGTGATGAAGAAGTTAATAGAAATGCAATATACAAGAAATGAGATGGATTTTAAAAGAGGTACTTTTAGAGCTAAAGGAGATATTCTAGAAATATATCCATCTAATACTGGAGAAAGTGCAATGAGAATTGATTTCTGGGGGGATGAAATCGAAAAAATTACTGAAATTAATCCTTTAACTGGTAAATCGTTAGGTGTAAGAAATCATGTACTTATTGGTCCTAACTCACATTATGCCACTTCTGAAGGGAAATTAAAAAGTGCTATTACAGCTATTGAAGAAGAGCTTGATTCTAGAATAAAGTATTTTAAAAATAATAACAAACTAATTGAAGCTCAAAGAATTGAAGAAAGAACAAATTTTGATGTCGAAATGCTTATTGAAACTGGTTTTTGTCAAGGTATTGAAAATTATTCAAGACATATTAGTGGTAGGAAACCTGGCTCTGCTCCATATACTCTTTTTGATTATTTTCCAAAAGACTTTTTATTGCTTATAGATGAATCTCATGCTACAATTCCTCAAGTACGTGCAATGTATAATGGTGATAAGGCGAGAAAAGATTCTCTTGTTAATTATGGTTTTAGACTTCCTTCTGCTTATGATAATAGACCTTTAAAGTTTAATGAATTTGAAGATAGAATTAATCAATGTATATTTGTAAGTGCAACACCTGGTGATTATGAAAAGGAACACTCTGAACAGACTGTAGAACAAGTAATTCGACCTACTGGTCTTTTAGATCCTTTAGTAGTAGTTAAGCCTGCTATAAATCAAGTAGATGATTTAATAGGAGAAATTAGGCAAAGAGTTCAAAAAAATGAAAGAGTTCTGGTAACAACCTTGACTAAAAAAATGGCAGAGGATTTAACTACATATTTGAAGAGTATTGATATTAAGGTAAATTATATGCACTCAGACATAAAGGCATTGGAAAGAATGGAAATTATTCGTAATTTACGCTTAGGAGAATTTGATGTTCTTGTTGGCATTAATCTTTTAAGAGAAGGCTTAGACATACCTGAAGTTTCTCTTGTTGCAATATTGGATAGTGATAAAGAAGGATTTTTGCGTTCTGAAAGGTCTCTTATTCAAACCATTGGTAGAGCTGCAAGAAATGTAAATGGAACAGTTATTATGTATGCCGATGAACTAACTAATAGCATGGAAAAAGCTATTTCAGAAACAAACAGACGTCGCGAAATTCAAATTGCATATAATAGAGAGCATGGAATTGTTCCAAAAACAATAATTAAAGAAGTTCGTGAGGTTATAAAAGCTAGTGTTTTAGAGGATGTAGATAGTGAATATAAAATTGATAAAACTGAGCCTATTGAAACTATTATTAATAATTTGACTGATGAAATGCTTAAACATGCTGCAAATATGGAATTTGAAAAAGCTGCTGA
>JABLTK010082137.1_pt1 | contig 27312 bp, 24 predicted proteins | sample 7160131 | NCBI WGS metagenome assembly JABLTK01 (sample SAMN14651221, study PRJNA627086) | human gut metagenome | isolation source: feces | host: Homo sapiens
ATTATTTTCAGATTAAAATTTTAAAATGTATTTAAGTGATGTAGGTTTATTAAGAGTTTTGTGCGAAATTCAATTTAATCAGATAATGTCTGATGAAGAGTTTATATTTAAAGGTGCAATAGCCGAAAACTACGTTGCACAAACACTAAAAACAAATGGATTCACATTATATTATTGGAAATCAAAAAGTATTGCCGAAATAGACTTTTTAATAAACAGTCTAGATGGAATAATTCCTATAGAAGTAAAAGCAAGTGATAATACCACATCAAAAAGTTTAAATTCATATGTAAAAAAATATGTGCCTAAATACGCAATTAGACTTTCTACTAAGAACTTTGGGTTCCAAAATGGAATAAAATCTGTTCCACTTTATGCAGCTTTTTGCATAGAAAAATAGGTTGAATTTTAATGTATATTTTATAAAATATTGTGGTTAAGTTTCAACAGGAGGAACACAGGTGACAAATGCGTCAACGGTAACGATTGCAGAGGACCATACGTTGTATGCACACTGGTTAGCAAAATATGATTGTAAATGTAATAACTGTACAAACAAAGTAAGTACATACAACTCGTATTGCTCAACATGTAGCAGTTATTCAAAATGTTCATCAAGTGGTTCTTGTACGAGACACTGCACATCAACGCATTACTGTAGATGTGGTGGATGCAGTAACACAGTTTCATGTAACACTTCTCAATGTTCAACTTGTGATTCATATTCTGAGTGTAACAGTTGTTACAACTGTGGTTATCATTATAGCATATGTTCTGATTGTGGATATTGTAGTTCTTGTGGATGCACATGTGATTCTGGTGGTGACTCGAGAGGAGATTATCCAACCCCAACATCAACGCCAACATCAACGCCAACATCAACGCCAACATCGACTCCAACATCGACTCCGACTCCGACAAAGACACCTACACCTACAAAAACTCCAACCCCAACTCCTACTCCGGTTGCTAAGTGTTCAGCATGTGGAGGAAGCGGAAAAGTATCTGCACATGTTTATAAATCACAAGGAACTTGTCCAGAGTGTGGTGGAGAATCAACAGGATATGATTGTTCTGTATGTGGTGGTGCACACTATAGCTGACCATGCGGTGCCATGGCATTTGATGAACCTTCAAGTGCAGGATGTTCTTGCGAGATAGAATGTTCAACATGTCACGGAACTGGAAATGCATAATAAAATTTATTTGCTTTTAAATATTCTTAATATTTTCAAACTTAATATATTATAAAGAAAGAAGTGCAAATGGCTTAAAAATCCATTTGCACTTCTTTTTACTAAAAATCTCTATAATACTAAACTTTTTTAATCATGTACATACGTCTTTCCATGAGAGCAATATGAATGACTTGAACCACTACTATAATCACAGTTGTGAGTAGAGCAATGCATATGTGAATCCGAATATCCATGACTACAACTAGACTTATAATAAGTGCCTCCAGAACCATTACATGAAGAGCATGTATCATCATGTCCATTTACGTAATAAGAACCAGGCCATCCACAACTATCACAAGACGACAAAGAAATTGCAGTTGCTGAGCATACAGTACAACTATACAATGTTGATTTTACACTTGCACCACAAGATTCACATTTCATTGTTCCTGATAAATAACCTGACATTGTACCACTACATGAAGACGTCTTATGATTCAACCACTCTCTTCCAATCCAATTGCCACAATAACTGCAAGCATCTTGTGTTCCACCAGTGCCGCCACATACACTGCATTCTGTAACGGTAGATGGTAAATCTTTACCACATTTTGGACAAGGATAAGTTCCTGTCAATATAACTACTGCTGTACCTGTACAACGCACCGTACCAGTTCCTCCACATGACGAACAAGTACTTTTTGTCCAACTTCCGCCAGAACACTCATATCCACTTGTACACGTATATCCTGAACCACTACACTTCGTTTTAGCCGACGCACTAGAACTTTGAGCCGTTCCACCTTTTCCGTCATTTGCAACAACATATATGCTATAGTTAGTATAATCGCTTAAACCTGTTATTTTGTATGTAGTATTTCCTCCAGATGATATTTTTGACGATGTTCCTTTTTTACTGTTATTTGCGTATATATCAAATGTTAAATCATCTCCGTCTGGGTCACTTCCGTTTATCTTGATTGTTATGTAATTGTAGTACCTATCTGTTACAGAAAAGGTCGGTGCATTAGGGTCTTCATTTATTCTTTCCCAGTGTGCATACAACGTATGGTCCTCTGCAATTGTTACCGTCGATGCGTTTGTTATTTGTGTTCCTCCTGTTGAAGCCGTCCACCATCCTTTAAAGTAATACTCTGTTGTATCTGTTAGTTCTGGTATTGCTGTTCCATATGTTCTTTTGTATTTTACAGTCTTTGATGTTGGATTTGATACTATTCCTCCACCATTAAATGATACATTCAAATCAACAATTTCATTTACTACTACTTGGTCATGATTTGCTTCACCATAACTATCTAATATTCTTCCATATATAGTTTTGTTATCTATTAATGTGATTTCTTTTCCATTTACCCAATTAACTTTATCTTCACTATACTGAAATGTATAATTATTATTTTTGCATTCCAATGTCACCTTTATTTCTACTGGCCTTACATTGCTTCCTGCCATAACTTCTTTCTTCATTACTAAGTCTTCTACTATTGTTGTTATCTCTTTGTTTGAACCTGTTGTAAACGTATCTCTTAACTCAAAGTCTTGTCTAATTGTTAAGCCTGACTTTGGAAATACATATGGATTAGTTGCACTAGTATCATTTTCTAAGCTTCCATTTGCAAAGTATAGTGTTGCACCTGTTGCCATTTCGTATGGAGCTTTAGTAGATGTTACTACTATAGTGCTTCTCGAAAAATCTGCGTCTTGGTCTCCAAGTGTAACTGCTCCAGAATTATATATTCCGTTTGGCGCTGTTATCTTTCCTTTTATTAGTTCCGTATTTCCTGCGTTCCTTATTCCATATCCGCTACTGTTTATCGTTCCGTCGATCAATTTAAAGCTTGCATCTTTATCAACAGTTATCGCTGTTTCGGCACACGTTAAAACGTTAGTGTCCATTGAAACTGCTACCTTCTTACCTGCTGGTATTTTTACACCTGGTGTCGTTTCATTTTTTATTAATTGAATTGTCACATAATCCGCCGTTCCTTTTTCAACTGCATTTACTGCTTTTTGAAGAGTTGCGTAATACCAATCTTTTGAAGGTATATATGCTAAAGCTTCCACCCATGTTGCAACAAATTTTTCGTCTTTCTCAAGTAAATATTTTTCACCTTCGCCATACAATCTTCCATCCGATTCAGCTTTCCATTTTGAAAAAGCATATAATGGTTTTCTAGGCTCTATTTCTGTCATGCTTGCTGCATAGCCAGATGCCTTATATTTTGTATCTACTAATGTTGTGTCGTTATAGAATGTCAATCTGTAAACATCTATAGATGCATATGATATGTTTCCACTTTCATCTTTTACATAGAAACAATGTAATCCAGACCTTAAAACATCTTTTGGTATCGTAAGCTCTGTTCTTGGTGAATTTAGACTTGTCCAACTTATGCTTCCTTGCTCTGATTCCGAATAAAATTCGTTTGTCCAAGCATAGCTTGTTACACCGCCATTATCTATTGCATTACCATTTAACACTAACTGATTATTTTTTTCTTCTGCTGTTATATTTACTATTGGTTTTTCGGAGTCAGACCAAACCGCATAAAGTGTTGTACTCTCCGTCATTGTAAAGTAGTCGTTCTTTCTGTATTGTGGTTTCTCTGCATCCTTTGTTCTTGCCCAACCTAAGAATAATAAGTTGCTTCTTATTGGTGATTCTGTTGGTATTCTAATTATTGAATCTTTTACTGCTGTTATACTACTAGGAGCTTTAGTTCCACCGTTTGAATCAAATGTTAATACGCATTGGTCTGTGTTCTTTTTCCATATTGCATACAAGGTGCAACTTGCATTTTCAGTGTATTCTGCTCCTGGCAAATATTTTACTGTCGTTGCATTTATTTTATCTCCCCAACCTAAAAATTGATGTGCACTTCTTGAAGGAATTGTTGTGCTTATATTTATGCTCTCATCATGCTTTTTGTATTGTGTATTCGGAGCACCGAAACCGTTATTTGCATTATACTTTATTGTATAATCGTAATCTGTTTTCTTAAAATTAACTGTTATTTTTACTGTTCCTTTTGGCATTACAAACTTAGTAGTTTCGCCATAATTATTATCCAATTTAACGTTATTACTTGTTACTGTCCATTTGTAGAATGAATATCCTGGATTTGGAACAGCAGTTATATATACAATGCTTCCGTCTTCTTTGATTCCACCACCAACGGCAGTTCCACCTTCTGCTGGATTAGCTGTAAACTCAACTCTTATTTCGCCTTTCTCCCATACTGCAAATAATACGGCATTTCCTTCTTCAGAATATGTGGCTCCTGGCAAGTAATCCACATCTGTAGCTGTACTTGATTTGCTCCAACCTTTAAACACATGATTTATATATGTTGGCTCTTCTGTCGGTATTGTTATGCTTGCTCTTTCTAATTTTGTAATAGCACTAGGTGCGTTCTCTCCGCCATTTGCATTAAATGTAATTGTAAATTCTCTAGCTTCTCCTATTTCCCATATTGCATATAAATCGGTGTCTGCATTTTCTGCAAAAAGTGATCCTGGTGCATATTCAGGTGTTGTCGCTGATGCTGTTTTTGCCCATCCAACATGAACATATCCTTCTCTCTTTATTGCTTTTAATCTAACTGGTGTGCTTCCCTTTTTCTTTATTGTTTCATCCGGTGTCGTTCCATCTTGATAATGATATACAATGTTATATTCGCCTTCTGTTATTTCAGAAACCTTGACTCTTTTTATTGAAGTTACTTCTCCTTCTTCTGCTGTTATTATATACGTACCATTGCTCGTCGCAGTATAATCATATATGTATTCATCTTTTTCGTCTAATCCCATAGAATTATTAACTCTTACTGTAACTTCGTCGCCCTCATTAACAGGCATAACTCCTATAGCCATATCCACAACATTAGAAGCTTCGTTATATACCTTTGTTACACTAATCACTGGTCCATCTTCTGATAGAACGTCTGAATAGTATACTCCACCGTCTATATAAAAACCTTTTGCATAAAATACTTTTCCTGTGGCATCATATATATACACATCGTTGTCTTTTCCATTCTTTCCAAAAGTTATTGTTTTATTTTCGGAACCGAACATGTACTTTTTATAGTCATAGCCATTTTTACTTTCTCTATTTTTTACATAATTCAAATCTACTATATAACCATAATAATCGTCATCACTAAAGCTAACAAAATTCTCTGGCGGATTTTCGATTATTATTGGGTAAAATCCCGTTTCCTTATATTCCTCACCAATGCCACCTTGCTGATTTTTTATTCTTGTTTGCGACACACTTACTTCAACATCTTTTAATTCATGTTTGTATGTTGCAATATTTGCTTCGTTTATTGCACCATCATTAGACCTTAGTGCAATTGTCGCAATTATAACTACTACTATTATCGTGATAACTAATACAATCAAACTGACTCCCTTTTGCGATTTTAATTTTTCTTTTTTTATGTACCTTAAATCTTTCATCATATGCATTTCCTCCTAAAGTGGTTTTCTAGCCAACTTCCTATATATTTAGATTACCACTACTGTACAGAAAAGTCCATTACAAATTTAGCCAAATTTCTTTTACTTATTGCACTTTTTGACATTATAAATTATAATGATTTTAGAAATAATTTTGGGAGCAAACTTATGAAAAATAAAATTATAATATCATTAGTAGTTTTATTACTACTTTCTTTTTTTCTCCAAGGAATTTTCGAGGCAAATTCAACTATTAGCACTCCAGACATTCCCTCAACTAAACCTTCTGGCGAAAATATTATTATAGCTAAACCTAATGTTTCATCAGGTGATGAGCAACCTGTTGTTAAGGAAAAAGATAGTAAACAAGATTTTGTAAAACCTCACGGTACAGAACTTAGCAACGCAGAAAAATTTAATATGAAATACCAAATAAAATATGAAAGTGGCGAAAAAAGTTATTCTTCAAATGTTAATATGAACGGCACAGAAAATTATTCAAAAGTAAAAGGCATTACAACATTTAGAGGAAATAATTACAGAGACTCAGCTGCTTATCGGAACAGTCAATGTTACTGAAAATAAATTAGAAAAAATCTGGACTAACACAATCGGAAAAGTCGATGGTTGGGGCGGTGTTGGTTGGAATGGTCAACCTGCAATAATAACATGGAACGACAACGTAAAAACTCATATGCATATATATGAAAAATTTAAACAAAAGGAAAATTTCACAGAAGTCATATACGGAGCACTTGACTCTTATATACATTTCTATGATTTAGAAACAGGCGAATGCACAAGAGACAAAATAAAAATTCCAAGTTGCATAAAAGGAAGTGTTACTGTGGACCCTAGGGGCTATCCTCTACTTTATGTCGGTCAAGGAATTGACACTAATAGTGGTGAAGCCGTAAAAATGGGATACTTTATTTTCAGCCTAATTGACGGAAAAGAACTTTGCTTTATAAATGGTCGAGACAAATTTTCATATATTGGTTGGGGAGCTTTTGATGGAAACCCTGTAATAGATGCTAAAACAGACACAATGTTTTTACCTGGCGAAAATGGTGTAATATATGTAGTGAAGTTAAATACTAATTTTGATGAAATTAATGGAAACATTTCAATCAATCCAATGACAACAAGATATAGATATTCTATTAATGGAAAAATGGCTGGTACAGAAAACGCAATGACAATATATAAAAACTATGCTTATTTTATAAATAACCACGGATATGTTCAATGCTTAGATTTGTCTACATTGACACCAGTATGGCTTCACTATATGGAAGATGACTGCGACGCAACGCTTGGACTAGAAGAAGAAAACGATGGAATCATGTTATATGCATCTTGTGAAGTCGATAGAAGACGACAAGTTGCACCAGCATATATAAGAAAAATTAATGGAATCACAGGTGAAAAGATTTGGGAATATACGATAGATTGTAACTACGATGCCAATGTTAATGGTGGATTTTTATCTTCTCCGCTAGTTGGCAAAAACGAGATATCCGATTTAGTAATTTTTAATGCTTCAAAAACAGTAGGAAAAAGCTCTAATAGTGGCAAAATGGTAGCACTAAAAAAATCAACCGGAGAGCTTGTCTGGGAAAAAGATTTAAACATATATTCTTGGAGTTCGCCAACAGCTATATATGATGCTGAAGGAAAAGCATATGTTATTTTCTGTGATGCATATGGAAAGGTACATTTGATAGATGCAAGAACTGCCGAAACATTATATGTTTTAAACACAGGTGGCGGAAATATGGAAGGCTCACCTGCTATATATAATGATATAATGGTAATCGGTACAAGAGGACAAAAAATATATGGAATAAAAATCAAATAATTTTAAACAACAAAAAAACTCCAAACAAATTGGAGTTTTTTGTTGTTTAGGTGATTAGCACCATTCAGCATAATTGCTCATCCGATAAACTGCTTTAACGAAGGAACAAAACGCATCCCTTAATGCAAGAACAACATCCGCAATGAAGAAAAACACTTTGGCTCTCCTGATCCATTCACCTTGGTAAACTCTACGCATCTTTCTACTGATTCTGAGCATCTTATTACCCATCGCAACAGAAAGTCCGTAAATAAGCACCATCACAACCCCGACGGCTATGATTCCAGCCAAAAGCAGAACCACACCCAACGTAACGTAGACGAAAGGTCTCCACCACGGTTGGACATACATCCCCTTTGCAACTGCAAGAATCGTAATTCCGCCTATTGCGAATGCGAGTGACAAAGTCACCCAAAAAAGCTGAAGAATCCGACACGCACATAATGCGATAATCTCCTTCATGGACATTCTCTCTTTTCTCTTCGTTGCCTTTGCGTTGATTTCTCTTGTCATAACAATGTCGTACCACGTAAATACCATACATAAGGTAACCTACGCTTAATGGTACGCCTCCTTAAAATAAAATTTATAGTTATATTATAGCATATTTTACATAATGCGTCAATTTTTGAGGCAATTTGGTGACTTTTTTACCGATTTTGAAGATTTTTTATGCATATTTACTCTGTTTCTTTATTCTTTCTCGCATATTGCCATTGCACATTTTATTCCATCAACTGCTGCTGTTACAATTCCTCCTGCATATCCTGCACCTTCACCGCAAGGATATATCCCTTGGACATTAGCCTCACATTTTTCATCTCTTAGAATTTTAACTGGTGATGAACTTCTAGTTTCAACACCTGTCAAAATTGCATCTTTACTTGCAAAACCTTTTATTTTTTTATCAAAATAAGCTAAACCTTCTTCCATTGTTTTTGTTATAAAATCTGGCAAGACATCATGTAATTCTGCAAATTGAACTCCTGGCATATATGTTGGCTTCACTTCTCCAAAAGACTCAGACTTTTTATGATTTAAGAAATCTCCAACCAATTGAACTGGAGCTTTATAATTTTTTCCTCCAACCTCAAATGCTTTTTCCTCTAATTGCTTTTGAAAGTACATTCCAAGTAATGGTGACTCTCCAGGAAAATCTTCTGGAGTAACACTTACAAGCACTGCACTATTTGCATTTTCACCATTTCTCGCAAATTTACTCATACCGTTTGTAACTATTGTTCCATCTTCGCTAGACGATGCAACAACAACACCTCCCGGACACATACAGAATGTGTAACATGATCTATCTTTTCCATGATAAGCAAGTTTATATTCAGCGGGCGGAAGCTTTAATTTTGTTTTATCCCCATACTGAGATTTGTTTATCATCTCTTGCTTGTGTTCTATTCTCACACCAACACTAAAATTCTTTTTCTCCATATTTATACCTTTTGAGTATAACTTTTCAAAAGTAGCTCTTGCACTATGTCCTATAGCTAAAACAACTGCATCTGTTTCAAAGACTTTTCCACTTTTACAAATTACTGCTTTTATTTTATTCTCTTCAATTTTGAAATCCACAACTTGCTCATTAAAATAAACGTCTCCCCCAAGTCTCTTTATTTCTTCTCTCATATTTCTAACTATATTTATTAAGTTATCCGTTCCTATGTGAGGTTTACTCGTATATAATATTTGCTCTGGTGCTCCAAAATTATAAAATTCTCTAATAACTTTTTTGCATAGGGGATCATTTACTCCTGTTGTAAGTTTTCCGTCAGAAAATGTTCCTGCTCCACCTTCTCCGAATTGAACATTAGATACGGTGTTTAGCTTTCCTTCTTTCCAAAATAATTCAACATCTTTTTGACGTTCATCAACACTCTTGCCTTGCTCTAATACAATTGGCTTTACCCCATTTTGTGCAAATGTTAAAGCTGCAAAAAGTCCCGCTGGACCTGCACCAACAACAATTGGCCTTAACAAGCTTTTTCTATTTACTTTCACATCAATTTTAGCTTCATCTTCTAAATCTATATGTTCAAATTTTTTATATAATTTCTCATCCTCCACCAATATATCCACAGTATAGACATAGAAAATATCTTCTTTATTTCTAGCATCTATAGATTTTTTGTATATTCTAAAATCTCTTACATCTGTCAATTTTATTTTGCTTTTTTCACATATGTATTTTATAAGTTCTTCTTTAGAAAAATCTTTTTTAATTTTTATATCTTTTATTCTTAGCATTTTTCACTTTTCCCTCTTATAATTCTTTCGGTTTTTGACTTATTGACATTAGATATTTACCAAATTGTAATCTATGCTTAACTTGTCTAAAATTTCTTTTTCTCTATTACTGCATGTTAAAATTATTATTTGTCTTTCTGCATATTCAGTTGAAAATATTTTTAGTATGTTTTCTAGTCTTTCATCATCATAAAACGCAAATGCTTCATCTAAAATCAAAGGAAGTTTTGCTGTTCTGTTTGCAATCGCTAATCTAAATCCCAAATACACTTGGTCAATTGTACCAACACTTAATTTATCTAATGTGACAATGTCTCCTAAATAATTTTCGACTAATATTCCTTGTTCATCATTATATATGATTTTTTTGTATTCATTATTAGTTGTTCTTTTTATACTCTCTTTTATCTCATTTTCAAACTTAGGTACAACTTCTTCTTTAAGTTCAAAGTAAGCATCATCTAATTTTGTCATTGCAAGTTTAATACTATATTCAAGCTTTCTTAAATTTTCCTCTTTTTCATATAGTTCATCTAATCGTTCTTCTAGTTCGTTAAGTCTATCTAAATTTTCTTTTAGGCTTTCCATCTCTATTTTTAATTTATGCTTTTCTAACGTCAAATCGTCTTTGCTCTTCTTAAACCCTTCCATTAACGATTTTAATTCTGGTATTTTTCTTGTTATTAAACTCTCTTTGATACCTTCTTTCTTTAAAAGCTCTAACTCCCTATTTTCCTTCTTTTTAAAATCTTCTCTTATTGCATCGAAATTAGGTACAGTGCCCATTTTTACGTCCATAGATAATACATTTGATAATATGATTGCCACTACAACTCCAACAGATGCAACAATACCAGCTGGAATATACCATTTTAAGATAGCGCAGGCTATTACTAATATGATAGTCAAAACCGCAGTCAATATCTGTGAATCCTTCTTTGTTTTCTTTTTTATTTCTATTCTCTTTTGATATTCTTTCTCTGCTATTTTTACTGCAATTTCGTAATCGTTTTCTCTTTCTCTAAGAAGATTAAAATATCTATCTTTTATTTCTAATACTTTCGATGTTTTTTCTAAGTCATTCGTTGTGTTGGCAAGTTTTACATCTAGTTCCTTCTCTTTTTCCAAAATTACCATCTGTTTTTCTCTATTTCGCACCAAATTTGCTTTTTTATCCTCAAGCAGATTAATTTCACGCATAGTAACATTTAACGGCTTATTTTGAGTTCTGTCGCTTCCTATCTCATCTAAAAGTTTCTTTTGCAACTTTTGTTTTGCCTTGTCATAAGATATTGTTTCATCCCCACTTTGAATCATATTCGTAAGTTTTTGTATCACACTTTTTCTACCACTATCATCAACTTCTACATTTTTTTGAGAAACAAAAATTGAATTTATAAATGTTTCTTCATCTATCTCAAGTTGCTCAATCCCTATTTCTGAGCCTCTCATTTTATCTTTGTTGAATAATGCGGTTATATCGTTTCCCTCTTTATCAAATACTTTACAATTATTTTTATTAAACTCTCTAATTGCCGTATAGTTTTGCCCGTTTATTTCATAATCGATTTTTCCACTAAAATCGCCCTCTCCCCATGGTTTAAATCTTTCATACTCTGAGAAAGGATTTCCATTTTTATTTCTATTCACGCCATAAAACATTGCCTTTAAAAAGTTTGCAAGTGTCGACTTTCCAGTCTCATTTTCTCCGAAGACAATATTTATTCCGTTTTTTAAATTCAAATTTTTCTCTTTCAAGTTACCAAATCCATTAATTTGAATGTTATTGATTTTCATTAGTTCCTCCCATTATAAAACGTTATATGTTATCTCAATCGCTTTTAAAATTTCCTCTTTTCTTTCTGGATTATTTTCAATTTCTTCAAGCATCTTTTTTGTAAAAATACCCTTCAAATTTTTCTCTTTTGTGATACTATCAAAATCATATGATATATGTGTTAAATCTCTTATTTCACAAATATTTTTTCCTGTATTATTTAATGTCTCAATTATTTTATCGGTATCAACATTTCTTTCGCCAGTTAAAACAATCCTATAAATATTATCATGCAAAGAAATATGATTTAATATTTCATCTGGCGATTTAAAATTTGAAATATCTACTTCTATAATTTCAAAGTGCCTATATTCCATATTTTCAAATCTATATTCTATATCATTCTTTTTCAAATCTCCGAATTACAATTCCGTGCTCGCCTAATTCATCAAAACCGATAGATAGAAGGCTTCCAGGATATACAATATTAGAACCATCAACTTTCCTTTCATGTATATGACCTAGTGCAACGTAATCAAATTTTTCTAAATCCTTTGACTTTATATCCAAATATTTTTTACTTGCACCATCTAATGTTCCATGCACGACTAATACGTTAATTTTGTCTTCATCCTCAATTTGAATTTTACTAATCTCGTCTGACGAAAACTCATAATCCGTAAATCCTATGCCGTACACATTAATATTTTCAAACGAAAACATCCCTACTTCACCAGTAAATATTGTTACATTCTCAGGCCATTCAAAAGTTTGATATGGAGAGCTTTTTATATATGGATCATGGTTTCCAGGTGATATAAAAATTTTTGTATTTGGAATCAATTCAAAACTTGAAATCAAAAAATCTATAGTGTTTTTTTCAACAAATTTCTGTTCAAATAAATCTCCTGAAACAAATAAATATTCTATATTTTCAACCTTAATTTTATTTATGACATCGCTAAAAACTTGTCTTTGTTCAGTTCTTCTTTTCTTTATTAAATCTCTATTATTTCTTAAAGATACTAATGGTGTATCAAGGTGCAAATCTGCTATATGTATAAATTTCATAAATCCTCCTTAATATTTTTCTCAACAAAAATTTAATATTGCTTATAAGTAATACTTAGAATCTTTTAGTACATACTAAAATGATAATACAAAATGTCGATTACCGCAAGCAAAGTCGAAAAAAATAGGATGAAAAGCAAACCACTTCTCATCCTACAAATTATAAACTTATTGTTTTTTGGGCGAGCCAAAAATCTCATCAAATTTTTTTTCTAATTCCATTTGCAAATCATACGTTTCTTCATTTACTTTTTTCTGCACATTAGTATTTTGCGAAACATTTTTACTTGCATTAACACTTTCTCCAACATCTACATCAACTTCTTCTTTAGAAGGTGAACCAAACAAATCATCTAAGCTATCATTCGTTAATTCATAAGGATTTGTAATCTTATACTCGCCCCTTCTTGGCTCTGCAATTCCTTTGTGGCTCTCCTCTACAGCTTTCGCCATTTTATACATCGGATGCATCTTGAAATACCAATACTTATTTGCTTTGATTGGTTTCATTGCTTGAACAAATATAATACATTCATTTGTATCCATTCTTCTAAGTTCATCAGGTGTCATAAGAGCTCTCGCCATAATCTGATCTGAATAACTTCTACCACTAAAGTTTGCATCTTTATCTGTGCTTCTCGAAATATTGTCCCTTGTAATTGTTTTTTCACCCAACTGTTTAGAAAATGTTTCAAGCGTCTTTTGGGCATTACTTCCTAAAAACAAATGTGTACTACAGTTAGCCATAATATTTTCTGTAACTTTTTCATCGTATATCGCAATCAATTGGTCTATACTTTGCAAAATTATGCTTATATTTATTCTATAAGAACGACATGTGCTTAAAATTTGTTCAAATCTAGGTATTCTTCCTATATTAGCAAACTCATCAAGTATTAAAAATAGTGGCGTTGGTAAGCTTCCACCTTTTGAATCTGCATACTCATACAATCTGTCTAACATTTGTGAGAAGAATATGTTCATCAAGAAATTATATGTATCATTTGTTGCTGGAGTAATAAAATAAAGTACTGACTTCTTATCAACCAAATCTTTGAATTCTATTGTATTCGTACTTGTCATTGCAGTAATTTCTTCTGAATCAAATGCATCTAGTTTTGCTGCAAGTGAAACCAAGATATTAGCAAATGTTTTGTCGCTACCAAGTCTAATTGTTTCGAATGCTCTACGTGCTGGATTTTCAAATGGCAAACTCATAAATATATTTTTTAAATCTTCGCCATCATTTTCGCCACCTAACCTTAAAAGAGCTAAACAACTTGCAAATGAATGCTCTTCTTTAGGTCTATTTAAAAGCACATAATAAATAACTGCTTTAAGCAAAGCTTCTGATGTTTGATCCCAGAATGGGTCTCCACCTTTTTTATCTCCACCTTCTTTTTTAGAAACAATCTTTACAATTGTATCAACATCAAGTGTACCTCTTATATGTGATAATGGATTGTATCCATCACTGTATCTTGGGTCTTGAAGATTAATAACATGCACATCGTAACCATTCTTTCTAAAAAATCCTGCTGTTCTATCATATAATTCTCCCTTTGGATCAGTAAAAACATATGAACCTAACATTTGAAGTGCATTTGGAATAACGAAAGATGCTGATTTACCTGCACCAGATCCACCAATTACTAAGATGTTACCATTCTTACCTTCTGGTGGCTTCGGTATTACTGGTAAATACGTTTTCTCAGCAAGAATCATTCCTTCTTTAGGACTTAAAACTGTGTACTTCTCAGCATTGCTACACCAATCCGCACTACCATGTTCTATTTTGTCATAGTCACTTTTACCTGAAGCTTTTATTAGCATGATTATAACAAATCCAAGATAAAACATTCCAAATACTTTGATTGCCTCTATATATGAAGCACCTGCAACTGTGAAAGCAATCTTAATATTTTGAGGAATTTCTTTTACTATATTCGTAAAAATATCTATACTTCCCTTTCCAAAATATTCTCCGCCGTTCTAGTGTTTTCTCATACCCAACTCTTGCAAATGCAGGCAAAAGAAGAAGGGCTAATATTATAAATATTACCCCAAAAACTATTAGTATTCTTTTATTCTTATCCCACCAATTTTTCATCAGTGTTTCCTCCTTCGTTAGCACATCTCTAGCAAGCCATACTTAAAAGCAATCTTACCTTTCTTGCTCCTCATCTCTATAATATTCGTTGTAAAGATGCTTATAATTGATTGGTTTATCTGTTGAAACTTTGTAGTACTCATCACTTTCCTCAACACTTCCAAAACCAATGATATTCTTGATTGCACTCATATTGGACCTCCAATCTACTAACTACTCAAACGTACAAACTGTATAGTTAGTCTTATAACCACCCGTTTCTTTCTTTCTAACTTCCAAAGCTATATACGATTTGTCTGGCAACAATTTTACTCTCGCCCTAACCATATTAGCAGCCTCATCGAAATATAAAACAGGTTTGACCTCATCTGCTATTTCTGGGTCAATAATTGAAATAGGTCTCTTAAAATTAGGAGTATAATTAATATCCTTATATGTAATGCTGTCTTCTGTTCGCAAAGTCTTATAAGAAACATTTGCTGGTTCCTTTGAAATAAGAAGTTCATCCTTTTTCAAAATCGCCATATTCATAAGAGCTTTTTCTTTGCCTAATGTCAAAAGTAAAATATCATAATCTCTTTCGTCATTATTTAAATCATCCTTGCTAACAAAAAAAGTTTTCTTATATCCACTTGCAGACTCTTCAGTTTTGCATTCTAACTTTTGTATTGTAGCACAAGAAGTGTTTCCTTCTGGTTCGTTAATAACAAAAGCCATTGTACACATCTCGTTTGGATCTACGATAGTAAAACTTCTTTCATTTGCTAATTCCATATAAAACTCCTCCTTCAAAATGCTCAAACCTATTCATAATGCCTAAGACTATTATACCACTAAATTATGTAAAATTCAACAGTTATATCCCTCTTGGCCTAAAATCGGATATTTTTCCAAGTTCTTCATATAACTCTATCTCTCTTTCGGATGGTCTTTTAGGAACCATTATCTTCACTTCTAATAGTAAATCTCCTCTTCCACCAACACCATCTAAATACCCACTGTTTGCAACTCTAAGCCTCTCACCAGATACAACACACTTCGGCACTGAAATAAATATATTTGAGTCAATATTTTGCACCTCCACTTTGCAGCCAAGAACAGCCTCCCATGGAGATAAAAGCAAATCTACCACTATATCTGAACCCTCTAACTTAAACTTCTCATGTGGCAAAATATTTACTTTAATGTACAAATCTCCATTCTCGCCACCGTTTTTTCCTGGTTTTCCTTGATTTGCAAGTCTAATCTTTTCACCAGCACGTATGCCTCTAGGAACTTTAACAGCAATTGTCTTAAGGCCACCTTCCACTGTTTTAAAAGCGATTTTCTTTTCTGCTCCAAAAAAAGCTTCTTCTAGGCTTATATCAATTTCAGACTCCAAATCTTCACCAACAACAGGATAATCTTTTTTATCTAAATTAGTCTTTATATTAGGCTCTTCTTTTTTACCAAAAACCATATTAAATATTTCGCTAAAACCATGTTCCGTATCAACTGTGTTTTGAACTTTTTCTTTTGTGAAACCATCTCTAAACTTATACGCAAAATATCCCCTATCGTATTTTTTTCTAGAGGCTTGATCACCTAAAATGTGATAAGCCTCATTTACTTCTTTAAATTTTTCTGTAACTGCCTCATTACCACCATTTATATCTGGATGGTATAATTTTGCCAAATGCCTATATGCCATCTTAATTTCCTCATCAGTTACTTTTTCGTTTTTTAAGCCTAATATTTTATAATAATTTTTGTACTTCAACTTACTTCATTCCTTACATAAAAACACTTACAACTAAATTATATCATAAGGTAACTCTATGTAAAGCGAAATTTAAACTTTTTCATTTCTCGTATCCACTGTATATTACGATGACTTTATCAAGTTCTCCAATAGCAATTCTATCTCCTTCTTGAACTGATAAATTATCTTTTGTAGCCATCTCTAAAGAATTGAAACTCCAACCACTTTCAGCTTGTTCTGACACTTTTGCTTTAACAATTCTATACGTATTCAGATTTATTCTACTGCCATTCCATACGTATACATCTTCGCTTAAATTCATTATGCTTCCATCGTTTAATGTTATCTTTCTGTTTTGAATATCAAAATCTTTAACTATTAAATCTCTCTTATATCCTATAGATTCTCTTTTAAAAGTTTCTTCAAGTACAATCTTTTTATCATCTTTTTCATTCGGCTTAAATGTTATTATATCTCCAACTCTATATTTAGAATATACATCTTCGTCAATCTCATATGAGCCAACAGTTGAACTTGTAACACTAAGTATTACTTTATATGTATACTTGTCCTCTCCAGTTTTTGAAACTTTCTTATCTTTTACAAGTGCAATTCTATTATCAAATTTATTAGTTTCAACTATTGCATATACTCTAATAACTCTCATATTTTCATCATATACAAGATTTAATTTATATGCTAATAAATCTCTTATATCTGAAAGTTTCAATCTTTCCATTGTGCATTTTTCTACTACTGTTGTTGAATTATTCTTGTATTTTAGAATGACTTTATAATACTCTGTGCTGTCATCCACAATGTATTCACCAATCATTGAATCATCTATAACTTTCGCATCATACTCATACTTAACAGCAATATCATTATCAAAAGATTGGTCTTTTGATAACATACTAAACTTAGTAGTATCATCATCTTCAGTCCATACTGCCATCAATTTTCCTATTTCCGCATAAGACTTTTCACCCGCTTTTATTGTAGCCTTTTCATTATTATTAGGTGTTAGCATAATCTCAACTGTTTGTTCGTCGTCTGCCGATGTATCTCTTACTCTTACGACATAACCTATCTTAAATTTTTCGTTTTCTTCCTTAGTCTTTCCAAACTCAATTTTACAAACTTCTTCTGCAACATTTAAATAAACAGTAGCCTCTGTTCCAACAAACTCTTTTAATCTGCTTGAAGAAATTAAAGAATAATCGCTTGCCTCTTTTGCATTATATCTATAATATACGCACATATCTGAAATAATATATTTTTCATCGCCTATCCAAATCGCATTTTTGCCATCAACATCAGTTATCTCATCTGTTATAACATTCGTAGAATACATGTACAAACCATTTCCAAGATTTGTGATAATATCGTTCTTCTTCAAATTCTTCCAATTAACGCCTATCCCATTTTTCACTAAGGCTGTATTTGTGGACCTCAACTCATCGCCATTTAATTTTATTTCTTGCATCTTCTCGTCATCATCGCCACTCTTCTCATTAATACTAATCTCATTAACAATTATCGTCTCTGATGCATCAACATAAACCGCTCTTAATATTTCTTTGTTTTCATTTAAAATCAAATATGCATAATTTGCATTATCTCTAGAACCGAAACAATCAGATTTTTTCGCCCTAAGCAAATTATACCCTTGTTCCTTAAGATAAAAAATCGGACCACTGACAACTTTTTCGTTTTGAAATTTTTCATCAAAAGTTACACCAATTAAATTGCTAGTATCTTTTTTATATAAGCCTGTGACATTTCCACCAAGAACATACAAAGGAACTTTTTCGTCTATGCTATATGCACCTTTTGTAGTTACTACCATAGGATTGCTATCATACCCACCAATTGCAAGAACAGGTGCATTGTCTAAGAAACTATACTCATCAAAGAAAGTTTCAAGCGGTGTCGATTCAGAATATGTATAAGTAAAACCTGTAGACTCGTTTTCACTCTCTATAGCCCATCTATTTGTTATAAGAGCATTCCAAACGAACATAGCTACATCACCACGTTTTGCTGGCTTTTCGTAATCAAATTCACCAACATTATCGTTTAGTTCAATTTCACGCATCTTAACAACATAGCTCCAATACCAACCATTTGAACTTTGCTCACTTAATCTGGTGTATCCTAAATTTCTAAGTAAAATAGCGATAAGCTCTGCGTACGTAACTTCTTTATTCGGTTTAAATGTTCCATCTGAATAGCCATTTAATAAATCTAAATCTGACGCAACAACAACGTAAGGATAATACCAATCTGTCTTCTTAACATCTGAAAACACTTTTTTGTATTCAACACCATCAGCGTAATCTTCTATTCCCCTCATCTTTACAATTATCTTTGCAAGTTCAGCTCTTGTAACACTTTTGTTTGGTGCATAAGTTGTATTGCTTACTCCGTTGATAATATTTAACCTAGCAATTCTCTCAACAACACCTTCATATTTAGTTCCTCTAGTATCATAAAAAATAGTGGTACTCGCATAAGTTTTTGACATTATCAAACAAGTAATTACTACCACACACAAGCATAAAAACTTTTTCATTTGTATTCCTCCTACTACATTTAATCATTAGAATCGATTGCAATAATTTCTGCAATATTTTTATATGCTGATGTTCCGTTAAGCTCAATTTTATATTTTATCATTACCCTAAACGGATTTTCCTCAACTATAATTTCTTCACCATAAGTTTTCATAGATATTATACCATAAGGTGTATTGTAAGTTAAAATTTTTTCTTTATTAAGTTCTATAATAATCTCATTTCCACCATTATTTAACGTAACGACATTTGAAAGTTTGTCAAGTATAATTTCTCCACCATCATATTTTATCCTTAAAACATCTTTAATCTCAATTACTGCATTCTCATATTCTTGTATAACTTTTTCTTCATGTTCATCATATATCTGTGTTCCGATTACTTTTATCTTCATATCATTCTCCTAAAACTACTTACCTGGATTCTTTACTCCTCCACCAAATTTTCCAACTATATTTGATTTATATGTATAATTATTTTTATTCTTTTCTGCATTTTCCTTTTCTGCAATTTCTATTAATTTATCTATCAACTTTGAATAACTCATTCCATCATGTTCCCATAAATAAAAAGCAAACGAACCTGGAATTGTGTTTATCTCGTTAACATATACCTTGCCATCAGAATTGTCTATCAAAAAGTCTATTCTAACTACGCCCTTTGAATTTAATGCTTTAAAAGATTTTATTGTCAAATCTTTAATTTTCTTATCTTGCTCCTTTGTAATATCTGCTGGCACTTTTCTAGACATAGAAGCCATTCCATTCTTTGCGCCGTTTGAAGTTTTAGAACCTTTGCCACCAGATAAATATTTTTCATCAAATGTCAAAAATTCTTTCCAACTAACCGGTTGTTCAGTTGTAGAAGCAACAACATCATCAGCTCTTCCAAGTGCTGAACAATTTATTTCTTTCAAATCTTCTAATCCCTTTTCTACAATAATTCTCTCATCAAAAGCAATGGCAACTTCGATGGCTTCTTTTAAACTATCTCTATCTTTTGCCTTGCTAATTCCTATACTAGAGCCTAAATTAGAAGGCTTAACAAACATTGGATATTGAATCTTATTCTCTATCTCCTCCAAGATTTTATCGTTATCTTTTTGCCATTCGCTACGTAAAAAATATGTATATGGAAGTACAGGAATATCGTGTGCCTCGAAAACTTTCTTCATTAAAATTTTGTCCATGCCAACACTGGCTCCTAATATTCCAGAAGAAGTATACGGAATGTTTGCGAGCTCTAATAATCCTTGAACACTACCATCTTCGCCATTCATTCCATGCATTGCAGGAATAACGCAATCAAGTTTGATGAAATTTTCTTTATTAATAAGACCTTTATTTTTCATCACTATTCCTGGCTTATTTGGCATAATGCATCCCATGCCAAGATTATTTTTGTGTTTATCAAATTCAGCATAAATATTTGTATCCACAAGTTTATCGTCAACATACCATTCACCATCAGAATGAATATATATTGGATAAACTTCATACTTTGATTTGTCTATATTATTAATCAACTGAATACCTGTAACTATTGAAACATCATGTTCACATGTAACGCCACCAAAAATAACACCTATCTTCTTCATAACACAAATCTCCTTTATTAATCAATATTTCGATTTCACATAGAGTAACTGTGCTCTGCCCGTTTTGCACAAATTAACTTTTATTAACTATTTTTCGTCATAATTATCTGGTAAATCATTTTCAAACAAAATAACATCGCCCGCTTTAGTAATCTCTTGTAACTTCTTACTAGCATTATCTAAATTATCTACAACAAAAATATTTTGGTCATTAAACTTTCCTTCTCTTAATCCTTCTACTATTGCATTACTTCTCTTAACACCAACTAAAATAGCAATATCAACAACTGACGCCATATTTCTTCCAAACTCTTTGTTATATTTGTACTCTTCATTTCCGAGCTCCACCATTCCTGGAGTAATGATAATCTTTCTGCCATCAAACTTTTTAATAACATCTAAAGCAGCCTTGCTACCAACCGGATTAGAATTAAACGCATCATCTATAACAATTGAACCATTTGAACTAGGAAGCAATTGTAATCTATGAGGAATAGGCTCTAACTTTTTAACACCATTTGCAATTTGTTCATTCGAAAGACCTAAATAAACTGCAATTGCAATACATCCAAGAATATTTTGAATATTATGCTCGCCTAACAACTTTGAAACACATTTAATTTCTCCATTTTTCGTGACAGCCGTAAAACTTATTCCATCCGCATTAAATTTAATATCCTTTGCGTAAACATCTGCATGCTTATCATTTACTCCATAAATGTACTTTTCTCTCTTTTCTTTGTTGTATAACTTTAAGCAATGTGAATCATCATTCGGCAAAAATACAACTCCATCACTTGGTAACGATACTAATAACTCCGCTTTCGTCTTAACTATATTTTCAATATTCTTAAAAGTTTCTAAATGCTGAGGACCTATAGAAGTAATCATCGCAATCTTAGGTCTAACTAAATCGCAAATCTCTTGAATATCAAATCTGTATCTTGCGCCCATTTCTGATATAAAAACTTCATGCTCTGGTTTCAACATTTTTCTTATGACCTTCACATTTCCCATAGTTGTATTATAACTTTCTGGTGTTGCAAGAACATTGTATTTTTCACTCAATATCGTACTCAAAATAAATTTTGTACTTGTCTTTCCATAACTACCTGTTATACCAATCTTTATAAGTTTCTTATACGGCTTTCTTCTTAACTTCAATTTGGCTAAATCCATATAAATATCACCAATAAATCTTTCTGTTGGATATGCTAAAAGATTTGAAATAATCATATTTATCGGTAATAAGAATGTAAAAATGCTGTACGCAACAATTCTAATCATTTCTACCATAACAGGAATTGTCGTTTGCCTTACTTCATCTAAAAACATAACTTCTAAAAAAGCAAGAGTAATAAGATTCCAGAACATAAGTCTTTTAGCTCTGGCTGTGTACACTAGTGGTTTCTTAGCGAGCTTTCTTTTCTTCTTATCCCTTATTGCTTGAACAAAATTTATAACGATGAACATTAAAAGAATTGCAATATATTCGATAAATAGCACTACTATTGCCGTATCGCCCTGAAACTTCAAAACAAAAAGATTATTTAAAATTGCAGTTAAAATATAAAATCCACATATTGCAATAGTTTGCCCAAATGCAGGTTTGAATGCTAGCCTCGGATTTTTAGTAATCCACCTAAAGAAATCTCTATTCTTGTATCCTTCCAATTGTGCATAATGTAGCACTCTAGGCACATTCATCATATACACTATAAGCGGTCCATAAGACATCAAAAACCTTAAAATTTCTAATAAAACTATTCTTAGATTATAAAAAATATTACCTCCTAAATTACTATGTTAAATACTTGCTTACAATCAGATTGAATTCAGTTGCATCATCTATATAAGAAAAATGACCTGCATTTTTTAATACCACTAATCCAGCATCCTTTATTTCCTTTTCCATTATGTGTGCCATATAAAGTGGTGTATCTGTATCATTTTCGCCCCACATTAAAAGCACTGGATTTTCTATATCTTTTAGGTTTTTAGTCAAATCTAAATTTATTACATTAACAAATGTTTTTCGCATAACATCAGATTTTAATGCTAGATAATCGCTTGAAGAATGTTTTTTTCTATACTCATTTAATTTATCTTCTAACTTATCTTTTGGAGTAAAGATTTTTAAGTATGCTTTTCCACATTTAAACATTATCTTTTTAAATCTCTTTTTCAAAGTCTGTTTAGGTTTTACACCTGCCGCATCAACCAAAACAATTTTATCAAACAAATCTTTATATTTTGATGCCAAATATATTGTAACCCTACCACCAAATGAGTGAGCAATAACATTAGGTTTTGAAATGTTCAATTTTTGCATAAAACTTCTTACCATCTCAGAATATTCTGGCACTCCCAAAGGAACTTTTGGCTCGTCACTACCGTTTCCTTGCATAGGAAAATCTAAAACATAAACTTTAAAATTGTTTTTAAAAAATTGCCAAATCGGCGCCATGGAATTGATGCACGCACCCCAACCATGAAGAAGTAATAACGGCTTCCCATCTCCAAAAATTTCGTAATTTATATTAGTGCCATCTATATTTATAATCATATTACCTCCATGTTACTATAAGTATGTGTGGTGATTGTCACTTATGAATAATCATTCTTCACTGCAATTAGTATACCATATATCTTATAAAAAAAGAACAGTGAAACATGTATATTATTCACTGTCCTTTTAATTTATTTAGTCTATTTCTATTTCTCTCTTTTTAGCTCCTGCGTCTGTCTCAAGATATTCGTCATAAGTCATTCTTCTATCTATTAGGCCATTTGGTGTTATTTCAATTATCCTGTTAGCAATTGTTTGAACAAATTGATGGTCATGCGATGTAAATAAAATTACACCTTTGTAATTTATAAGACCATTATTTAATGCTGTAATTGACTCTAGGTCCAAATGGTTTGTTGGCTCATCAAATATCAAAATGTTAGCTCCTGAAAGCATCATTTTTGCAAGCATGCAACGAACTTTTTCTCCACCAGAAAGCACATTAACTTTCTTAAGTGCTTCTTCTCCAGAGAATAACATTCTCCCTAAAAATCCTCTAACAAAAGTTTCTTCTTTAATTTTTGAATATTGCATAAGCCATTCAACAATTGTCATGTCTTTGTTAAACTCTGCTGTATTATCTTTAGGAAAATACGCAACTGAAGTAGTTATACCAAACTTAAACTCTCCGCTTTCTTGAATACTGTTGTCAGTTAGTATTTCAAACAACTCTGTTTTAGCAAGCCCCATAGGACCAACAAAGGCAATTTTATCTCCGTTTTGCACATTTATTGAAATATTATTTAAAAGTTTCTTTCCATTTAATGATTTTGTTAAATTCTCAACAAATAAAATTTCTTTTCCTGGTTCTCTGTCCATTTCAAAGTTGATGTATGGATATTTTCTGTTAGATGGTTTAATCTCATCTAATTCAATTTTTTCAAGTAATTTCTTACGAGATGTTGCTTGTTTAGATTTTGAAGCATTCGCACTAAATCTTCTAATGAATTCTTGTAACTCAGCAATCTTCTCTTCTTTCTTTTTATTAGCGTCTTTCATTTGTCTTAAAGCAAGTTGACTTGATTCATACCAGAAGTCATAATTACCTGTGTATACTTTAATCTTGCCAAAATCTATATCGGCAATGTGAGTACAAACAGTATTTAAAAAGTGTCTATCGTGTGATACAACGATAACTGTGTTTTCAAAATTTATCAAAAATTCTTCAAGCCATTCTATTGCTTCGATATCTAGATAGTTTGTAGGCTCGTCTAAAAGCAAAACATCTGGATTACCAAATAAAGCTTGTGCAAGAAGCACTTTAACCTTTTGAGCTTCTGTAAGCTCTTTCATATATTTATCGTGAAACTCTGTTTCAAGTCCAAGACCGTTCAAAAGCATTGCAGCATCCGATTCAGCATTCCAGCCATCCATCTCAGCGAACTTTGCCTCTAATTCACCAGCTTTAACACCGTCAGCCTCTGAAAAATCAGGTTTTGCATATAATGCATCTTTTTCTTGCATTATTTTAAAAAGCTCTGTGTTTCCCATTATAACAGTCTTTAGGACTTGTTCTTCTTCATACTCATGGTGATTTTGTTTTAAAACAGAAAGTCTTTCTCCTGGATTCATAGAGATATCACCTTGTGATGGCTCAAGCTCACCAGACAAAATTCTTAAAAATGTAGTTTTACCTGCTCCATTTGCACCAATCAAACCATAACAATTTCCTGGTGTAAAAGCTATATTAACATTCTCAAAAAGTGTACGCTTACCAAAGCGAAGCGTAACTCCATTAGCACTAATCATTTATATAATCTCTCCTATTCTTTTAATCAAACTAGGTACATTTTAACAAATTTATCCTATTTGGTCAAGGTTTTGGCTAAAACTACAAAACTCCTCAAATAAATAACCTACTTTATCTCCTCTATTTCCGCAAATATAATATTTATTACCTTTTCTAATAAATCTCTCGGTAATTCTTCTACTTCTTGAAATGTCCTGCTATTTAAATCTAGAGATTTTATATGTTCGCAAAGGATTACGCCTGTTGTTTTAGTTCTCTCATCTAATGATATATGTAATGGAAAATGTTTATCCGTATTTATTATTGGACAAACTATAGATAATTTAGTTTTTTCATTGAATACATCGTTGCTTATTACGACTGCCGGCCTATATCCCGCTTGTTCGTGCCCTGATTGTGGATTGAAATTTATTTTTATAATTGTTCCTTGCTTTACCATACTTCTTTTCCCTCCGGCTTTCCCCAATCTACTTCTTCGGGTGTATATTCTTCTTCGTAATTTTCAAATAGTTCCATTATACTCTCCTTTTCTTTTTTGGCTTTTTCAATTATTAATTTTCCATCGTATACTGTGATTGTAACTTCTTCATTTTCTGACCATTTTACGGCATCTAATAACATTTTAGGTATTCTCACCCCTTGACTATTTCCCCATTTTTGAATTGATGTAGTCATTTATATCCCCCCAATTGTATATACATAGTATATACTTAACATTTAAATAAGTCAATCTTAATATGTGTTATTCTTCAAAATTCATCATCTCATTTTTCTGATATTCTTTAAAATGGCTTAAAATAAAAAAGAACCCAAACTGTTAAACTTTTGTCTAACAATTTGAGTTCACATCTAAAAACTTGTCCGTTTTTGTGTTTTTGCTTTACAGCCCAAGAATCGAATTTATTTTGTCAATTCTTCTCTGCCTTTCTTCTTCGTCCTTGCCATAGATTTTCGAAATTATTTCTCCGTCATGTTCTACTACAACTATATCTCCTTCACCGAAATCGTCTTCATCCCAAGGAAATTTCTCGTAGTCTACATCAAGCATCCGTGTTTCACGTTCGCCAAATTCGCTTGTATTGCTGTCTTCAACGTCCATCATCTCAACCTCAAGCCTAACATAGTTGCGATCAAACTCTTCTATTGATGCGTAGCTTTTCATTTGTTTTTCGCCTCCTCTAATTCTGTGCCACTTAAATAATCGCCTGGAGCCGTGCTAAATTTAACGTCGTGTGCTGTTATTGTAGCAACGACAGTGCCATTTTCATCAGTCCGATAAACTTCTATTTTTCGCTTTTCTAACTTCAGCATCGTTGATTTTATTGGGTGCTCGTACTTGTTGCCAACCTTTGCAGAAATAAGTGCGTATAGAGGCGATACTGCATCTAAAAATCCGTCGCTCGATGAGGTATCACTTCCATGATGACCTACCTTTAAAATTTCGGCATCAAGTGCTTCTCCGGAATCGATAATATCCCTTTCTACCTTCGTTTCTGCATCGCCAGTCATTATTACATCCATGTCTCCAAAAGTTACTTTTAAAACAATTGAATAATTGTTTAAGTTGCTTTCATCGGTTTCTATTGGACCAATAATTTTAAAGTTTGCTTCACCAAGGTCATACACTGCCCCAAGTTTAGCATACTCAAGTTCATATGCGCCTTGCTTGATTTCTTGCATAAGCTTAACATACCAGTTGGTGGTAACCTTGCCTACTTCAACTTCTGGCATGATGATTTTGCCAATCTCAAAATTGGTAATCACATCGTACATTCCGCCCATGTGGTCATCATGCGGGTGCGTGCCAATTACATAATCGAGTCTTGTTATGCCTTGTTCATTTAGGTATTTAACAACATCTTCACCTGTCGACCGCGTTCCACAATCGACAAGCATTGTCTTGCCATCTTGGACAAGCAAAAAGCTATCAGCCTGCCCCACATCAATCATTGTGAGGGTTAGCTCTCCACTAGGGTTTGCCATTTCTGGCGTTTGCGTTGTAGTTTCGGTGGTCCCGATAGTTTCATTGCTTTCATCACTTGGACCTAGGGTTATATCATAGATATTGATTCCTAGGAAGTACAAAACAATGAATGAAGCGATAACTATCCAAACCGCTATGCCTGTTTTCTTTTGGTTCTTGCCATTTGACATATACCATTCCTCCAAAATTTTCGAAAGTGAATTTTATTATAGCAAGTTTTACATAAAATTGCAAGTCTGACAGTTAGCATGCTTCACTTTATGTTGACTTTTCTTTCCAGATTTGCTATACTTACGAAGTCGATTGCATATATGGCAATATTTTTCTAAATTATAAAAGGAGTTGATTTAATGA